>Ga0209475_10000143_pt1 | contig 212174 bp, 211 predicted proteins | sample tdDd471_FD_187128 | JGI IMG/M metagenome (GOLD analysis project Ga0209475, IMG submission 187128) | Marine sediment microbial communities from the Atlantic coast under amendment with organic carbon and nitrate - tdDd47.1 (SPAdes)... | ecosystem: Environmental > Aquatic > Marine > Coastal >... | reverse complement strand
ATGTTTGGACGGCTCAAAGACTTCCGGCGGATTGCAACACGATATGACAAAAACGCGAACAACTTCCTTGCGGCACTCTGCATCGCAGCGTTAATCTGTTACTGGATTTGAATGAGTCTGGACCCTAATTCTCGCTAAACGTGATAGTCGCGAAGGCGCGGTTGCGTTTGTCGTCGCTCCAGGCTCCCGGCGCCTCCGGTTTAGCATCAGGCGCGGCGATGTCGGTGCCTTGGTTTGGCTTAAGGATTACGCTTCCGCCCGGATTGCGCACCTCGATCTCCCCATCGAGCAACAAGACCGAGAACGGATCGTCTAGCGGACCGCCCCAGAAGGTGGTCCCTCTGATGCCAATGGTCGCATAGGGGGTCGATACCCGGTAGCGTTCCGAGGCCACCTTGGCGATGGTTCCGGTGACCAGCAGGAAAGCGCCCTTGAGCAACTCCATATTCCCCGCTTCCGTTCCGGGTGTCAGGTCCAACTCGGAGATGATGAATTCCGCATTGCCACCTAGGGTAAGGCTGCTGTCATCGAGAAGCGAAACTTCAAGCCGGGCGTCCGGGCCGGTAACGAGGCGATCATTGTTAAAAACAGGATCGCCTGAGTTTAAAGCGCGGGTTCCTTGCTGCGTGATGGCCTGGGCCGTCGCCTGGAGGCGGACGACCTTGCCGACGGGATCGGCCGCCTGGACGGTTGCCGCTGATAAAATCAAAGACAAAAATGCTAATAAGACACAGAAAACGCGCAAAGAATCCTCCATTACCTATCAGGACGATATTTCAATATAGGAATTCGAAGGCTAGGATGCCCGAATGATTCTCGAATGGTTGAAATTTGTCACCACCCCCTGCCCGAAGCATATCCGTAAACTAGGATATTTGAGGGAGTTGATTGGTATCGAATCCCGCTTCAAGCGGATTCCGGGGAACTGGCAATCCCATCTCGACAATTCTAAGCGGATTATTCTGGAAGCCGCCGATTCTTGTGAAAGAAAAAATCGGGTCTTGGTGATTGGCACCGGCCTTTGGCACGATGTCCCTGTTGATGGGCTTTGTGAGCGCTTCAAGCACGTCACTTTTGTCGATATTTTTCAATTGCCCCGCATGGTCGCCAAGGCGCGGCGATATCCAAACCTTAAGCTGGCCCAGATCGATGTCACCGAGATGGCCGAACCGCTATATGAAGCAGTACAGGCCAAGCAGTCTTTGCCGGATATAAAGCCCGCGGTCTTCCATGACGGTGATATCGACCTGGTGGTTTCGCTCAATGTCTGGTCTCAGTTGCCCGTTCTGTTGAAAGAATATCTCGAGCGGAAAACCAAGATGACGCCGCACGAGCTTGAGGCTTTCAGCCAAAACCTCATTGCCAGGCACATGGAATACCTGAAAGGGTTTAAAGGGCGGGTTTGCCTGATTTCCGACGTGCGGCGCGAGACCGTGATTGACGGCGAGGTCACCTATAGCCGCGACACACTGCTTGGTAATCCTCACCCAGAACCCGATGAAAGCTGGGTCTGGGACTTGGCTCCCCGTCCCGAGCAAGACCCTCACGCCGATATCCGGCTGGTGGTTAACGCCTGGAAAAGCCTGAAAAAGTAGGAAGGGAACGATAATGTTTTATCAAACGAACGGCCCCCACGGCTTGCCGCACGACCCCTTCAAAAGTTGTATCGTGCCGAGACCGATCGGCTGGATTTCGACGGCCGCCAAAGACGGCACGATCAATCTCGCGCCCTTCAGTTTTTTCAATGGCGTTGCTTCGGACCCGCCCATGGTGATGTTTTCGATCAACGGTCGTCAGCCTCACGGTGGGGATAAAGACACGCTGACCAACTGCATCGAAACTCGCGAGTTCGTTGTCAATATGGCGACCGAGGCCCTGATCGATCAAATGAACGCCTCCTGTGCGCCGGTGGGGCCCGAGGTTAACGAGTTCGAGCTGGCTGGCCTGACACCCGATCCCTCGCAGCTTGTTGCGCCGCCGCGTGTGGCCGAGAGCCCGGTTCAGATGGAATGTGTGGTCCATGAGGTGATTGAACTGCCCTGTACCGTCGAGGACAGTCGCAACGCCATGGTGCTTGGCAAGGTGTTGGGGATTCATATCGCCGACGAAGCCCTGACCGACGGCCTGATCGATGTGAAACGCCTCCGCCCTCTGTCGCGCCTCGGCTATATGGACTACGCCGTGGTCGAAAAACCCTTCACCCTTAAAAGGCCGAAGGGCTAACGTTCTTCTTTTTTATTCTCTAGGTAAAACCGGATTAGCTCGCTGGCGTCGGGGTGGAGGAGGTCGTTGCCGGGGCGCGGTGATGAGTTGATGGCTTCCATGTAGCCGGTTGCCGTCTGATGCCAAGTATAGCGCTGGAACACCATGTCGTGCGCCTTATCGGCGATCACCTTATGCTCATTCATGCCGCGCATCAACCCGACCGCTATGTCTTCGGGATCGAACGGGTCGACCAAAACGCCGGTGCCGTATTTGAAAATTTCCGATGGGCCGCCGTTTTTGGTGACGACGGGAACCAGCCCGCAGGCCGCCGCTTCGATAGGGGCCAGACCAAAGGGTTCGTAGAAGGCGGTCAAAGCGAAGACCGAACCTCGGGAGGCGAAAATCCGATAGGCGGTCGCCAGGTCCTGTTGGGAGGGCAGGTTGAGGAAGACCGTTCGATCTTTGATGCCGCTTTGCTCAATGGTGTCGAGGATAGGGCGCAGGACGGCGCGCTCAGCCGTCGGCAGGTTAGCGATCTGGATAAAAGGATCTTCAATGCCGCGTACGCAAATGGCCAGCTTGGCGCGGTCGCGGAGCGCCTCGGATTTGGCGAAGGCATCAACCACGCCTTGAATGTTTTTCTTCTCATCCAATCGGCTCGATACCAGCACATAGGGTTTACCGTTGGGGCCGAGTCTTTTATTGAGTTTAGCTTCGAACTCGGCATCGTCGGGGCGGGAACGTGCCGAGAAAATGCGTGTGTTTACGCCCGGCGTCTGAACCCGGAACGTATGGGGGGTGTTGACGTCGACCGCACCGGAATAGAGCGGGTGGGAGTATTGCTCGTAGCGTTCCTGCTCGGTTGAGGTGATGATCCGATGGGCGCGGCGCATGCTCATCCGCTCGGCGGCGATACGCTGGGCGAAGGCGTAGCGGTCCTGCATGGTATCCATGTTGTTGAGGGCGGTTCCCAGCTTATCGAGCTTTTGCGCCCCGAGGGAATGCCCGGTGAAGGTAAAGCCAATCCCGGTTTTGGCCTGGGCGAGAACCGCGCAATAGCCGCCGTCGCCGTAGTGTGCGGTAAAAAAGTCGGGCACCTTGTCGTAACCCACATAGTATTCGAGCATGTTGTCGACGAATTCCGGCAGGTGTGGCCAGAGGTGTTCTTTGCCGAGAAACACATCGCCGCCACAGGGAAAGCGCAGAATTCTGATGCGGTCTTCGTAGCCGGGATAGGTATCTTTATCTTCGGCGAATTCGGGCCAGGCGTCGTCGCGGATGCGCCGGGTGACGATATCGACCTTATGTCCCATTTCGGCCATGGCGATGGCCGTTTCCTTCACATAAACCAGCTGCCCCCCAAAGTCCGGGTGTTCCGTGAGATAGGAGTCGGCCGGATCGAAGTTGCCTTGGGGGTTGAGGAAACAGATGTGCATAGTCGATTCCTCTGGGGCTAGACCGTGGGGAGGGCTGTTGAAACCGAGTAGTCTTCGGCAATGATCAGATCGGCACGGGCCTTATGGCTGGAAATAATCCCGTGTTCGATTTCCAGAACCCGATCAATGAAGGCGTCCAACTCGGAGGCGTCACGGTTGCGCTTTTCCCGGTGCTTGCGGGTTTGCCGGTAGTCGCGGTCGATGAAGGCGCGGTGGCGGGCGGCGTCGATCAAGGTGGTATAGGTCCCCTCGGCGATGATCACTCGCGCGTCGCCAGTTTCCATGTTTTCCGAATAGACCGCGTCATCGGCGTAGTCGACCAGCGGTTTCTCTATTTTTTCCGCTCCATTGATGAAAGCCCGCATATGCTCATCCATTAAATCGAGCCGAACCTCCTGGGGTCCGACCCAACCGATATCGGCGCGTCTCGTTTTATCGTTGGTCTTGGGCGGGTGGACGAAGTAGTCGTCCTGCTGAAGGATGACAGCTTTAATTCCTTCTGCCGCCAATGCCTCAGCTAAGGCGGCCGCCGTTTCGGATTTTCCGCTACCCGATTCTCCGGCCACGGTGACGCCAATGCGCCCGGGGGTCGCCTCGAGGGTTTGGCATACGATAGGGGCTATGGCCGCTGCCGCCTTGCGGTGATGGGGTTCGATAACGATGGAATCGCCGCGCACTGCAGGCCCTCCTTATTGACTTTTGTTTTCCGCCCGATAAAAGCGTCCTGATTTTAGAATTCGCGGGGCAACAGTTGGATTTCCTACCTTTCGTGTATATCCCGGTGTGTCCCGGCGGTCAAATAGCGCCTTATTGAAAAACCTTTAAGATAAACCGCTTGACCGGTTTGCCGGTCTTTCCCTAATAAAATCATATCGAAGGATGGCGGAGGGTTTAACCTATCTTCCGGGACGAATGATGCTGGACTTTATCGAGAGCTACGACACCGCCTGGGCCGACCTCAATGCGTTGCTTTGGAAAACCGAAGCAACCAACGGCTTAGCGCGCGCCATTTCCCAGCTTGAATACAATCAAAAACAAACCGGTTTCATTAAGGATTGCCTGGCCAATGTCAGGCGTTACGTCTTTCCCCATCCCGACGACCCGGTGAAACAGTTCCGCGTTCAGTTCAACGCCAAACGCCTGGAGCGGTTCAACGGTGTGGGCGTTATGGAGGCACCCGGCGATATAGAGGTGGCCCATAACGGCTGTTTTCTGTGCCGGGAAAACATCCGTTGGCAGCAGCAGGGGGCAGAGCTCGGTTACGCGCTCGATGTCAACGGCAAGCCCTATCATGCCTGGATGAATCCTTTTCCCCTCATGCCTGGTCATGTGGTTATCGCTTCGGCTCTGCACGAAACCCAGGATTGGGAATTTGGCCCCGAAGGCGGCCAGACCCTGGGCGGTCTGATTGCCGACCTGACCCGCTTGGCCGAACGAATGCCGGGCTTTGTCGGGTTTTACAACGGAGTCAATGCGGGCGCCTCCATTCCCGGACATTTGCACTTTCAGTTTTTCCGCCGTCCAGATGATTATCCGGTGTTCCCTCTGGAGCTTCGTCTGCTGGGTCACGTTTCCCATGGCGAAAAACCGGCGATCGGGGCCAGTTATCCTTTGCCTGTCATCAAATGGAATGGCAGTGCGGCGACGATTGTTCCTTTGGCAACCCGTTGGATACGGGAGTGGGCCGAGCGGAACGCCCGTCGGGTCGAGCAGATGACGGGCAACCTGATCGTGACGACCAGTTGCGAAGGCGATGTGACGCTTTATTTCGTCCCGCGCCACCGAAAGCGCGCCAAGAGCGAAGGGTTGTCCGGCCTGATTGGTGGGCTCGAGGTGATGGGAGAACTGGTGCTGTCCAGCCCGGAAGAGGAAGAGCGGATCGCTAGTGGCGAAATCGACTACTTCTCTATCGAGAAAATTCTCACCGACGTGCGCACCCCGCTCTACGACGAATGGGACATCTAGAGCGCGATATAAATACGATCTGCTCTAGCCCAGTAACTTCTATATTTATGGGGCGTGACCGGGGTTGTAGTGGGAGCCTTGGCCCAGCATTTCCCGATTGACTACGACAACGCCGCCGGGGGTGATATCAAACCGCTTGGCATCTTCTTTCGGGTTTTCTCCGATCACTGTACCTTCTGGAACCTGACAGCCATTGTCGAGGATGACGTTGGTCAGCCGACAGCCATTGGCGATATGGCAGCCGGGCAAAGCGAGAACGCCGTGGAGCGTGCAGTTTTTCTCGACAACCACATTGGAAAAAAGAATGGCGTTCTCGACAGCCGATTCATTGACCACGCAACCACCACTGACCATGGAACTGCCAACATGGCAGTGGTCCGTCATGCCTATGAGGTGGGCCGGCGGCAATTGAGGCTGGTGAGTGAAAATCGGCCAATCGGTATCATGGAGATTGATTGGCGGTTGCTCAGAAAGCTGTTCCAGGTTGGCCTGGAAAAAAGCATCGAGTGTTCCTACGTCGCGCCAGTAAGGGTCGGCGCCCATGGGGCCAGAGAAGGTATGGGACTGAAGCTTCCCACCGGCCTCCAAAATATGAGGGATGATGTCCTTGCCAAAATCGTGGCTCGAATTTGGATCGGCTGCATCACGTGTCAATTGATTTACGAGAAAATCGAACGACGCCACGTAAATTCCCATGCTGGCCATGGCATGGGAAGGGTTGCCGGGAACTGGTTCCGGGTTTTCGGGCTTTTCCTGGAAGCCGGTGATACGTCCGTCGCCATCGACTTTCATCACGCCGAATTCCTTGGCCTCTTCAATGGGAACTGGTTTGCAGGCGACGGTAAAATCGGCCCAGGATTCGGCATGGGTGGCGAGAATGGCCCCATAGTCCATGGTGTAGATGTGATCACCGGCCAGGATCAGTACATATTTCGGCTCATATCCCTCAATGATGTCGAGGCTTTGATAGACGGCATCCGCAGTTCCCTCGAACCAGGCATCATCGCCGCGCCATTGCTGGGCGGGCACCAGGTCAAGGAATTCCTGGTTTTCCGAATTAAGAAAGGTCCAGCCTTTCATCAGATGCTGAATCAGCGAGTGGGACTTGTATTGAGTGAGAACGCAAGCCTTGCGGATATCCGAGTTGACGCAATTGGACAGGGTAAAATCGATAATCCGAAATTTCCCGCCGAACGGCGTGGCCGGTTTCGTCCGCCAATCGGTTAATACACCTAGGCGGGACCCTCTACCGCCTGCAAGAATGACGGCCAAAGTTTTTCGTGTCAGACGGCTAACAAACCGCGCGTCTTTTTGCTCTGCCATGTATGTGTCCATTTTTCTTATTTCTGGTCATTGTTAGACTCTATAGCTCGGCTAATGTTTTATGTTTTTTCTGTTTCACTTATATCACAAATCGCAAACAGTATCTTCGCCGCTCCGTAAATCCGTTCATCTAGTTGAGTGAAGCCGTCAGGCAGGGGGTCTGTTTCTTTCGACGCCGTCTCGGCAACAATCACAGCTCCAGGGGCAATCCAGCCTTTGTTTGACAGCGCTTTTAAGGCTTTTGGGATCAGCCTCTTACCGTAGGGGGGGTCGAGAAAAACCAAATCACAGGTCCGGCTCGTTGCCGTTGGGCGGGTTGCATCTGTTCGTAGAATGGTTGACTGACTCTCGACCCTAAGGGCAGTGATATTCTCGCCCAAGACTGTTAAGGCATTGCGACCTTGCTCCATGAAGGTCGCTGTTTCCGCGCCCCGCGAAAGGGCTTCCAGGCCAAGAGCGCCGGTTCCGGCGAAAACGTCTAGAACATGGCAACCGCGTAGAGAGAAGCCGCTAATGCCGTGCTCCAGAATGTTGAACAAGGCTCCACGAGTACGGTCGGACGTTGGGCGGGTATCCCGCCCTTTCGGCGCTAAGAGAGCGCGGCCTTTATGTTTTCCTGCGACGATCCGCATGGGGTTTTCCCGGTTTAGCTGTTGACCGGTCGGCGGCGCGGCGTTTTGGCCGCTTAGGGGGCGGCGTGCCTTTCCCTTTGCTTTTTGTGCCCTTGTCTTTTCGGACGGCCCGTCCTTCGCCTTGAGGGGTGTTGCCAAGACCAAGTTGGGCTTTAAGCGTTTTGGGGGCGACTTCCTCGACCGCCCCCTTAGGCAGGGCAGAGAGTTGGAACGGACCGTAAGACACGCGAATGAGGCGATTAACGTCAAGCCCAAGATGCTCCATCACCTTGCGGATTTCGCGGTTTTTTCCTTCGGTCAGAGCGATCATCAGCCAAGTGTTGGCTTTTTTCTTTTCCTCGCCGGTTTCGTCGATGGTGGCTTGAATGGAAGCGTAGCGCACCCCGTCGATGGTGACGCCGTTCTTGAGATTGGCCAGGGCTTTTTCATCGACCCTTCCGTGAACCCGCACCCGGTAGCGCCGGGTCCAACCAGTAGAGGGTAGCTCGAGTTTGCGCGCCACTTCGCCGTCGTTGGTCAGTAGCAGCAAACCTTCGGTATTGAGATCGAGGCGACCAATGGAAATCACCCGGCCCAACTCGGGTGGCAGTCTGTCGAAAACTGTCTCGCGGTCCTCCGGGTCTTTATGAGTAGTGACGAGGCCCGGCGGTTTGTGATAGCGCCAAAGCCGGGTTTCCTGCTTATCCGGCAGAGGTTTCCCGTCGACCAGCACCAAGTCTTTATCGGTGACCGTATGGGCGGGAGTCTCAAGGGTTTCGCCGTTGATCTTGACCCGGCCTTCGCCAATCCAGCGTTCGGCCTCGCGACGCGAGCAGAGCCCGGCGCGGGCCATCACCTTGGCGATCCGTTCACTTTTTTGGTCGTTCTCGCTCATTTTGCGCCGTACTCCCTGGCCGCTTCGATAAAGGCCTTCAAGATCTCATTATCTGCCGGGCTGATAAAAAATTCGGGATGCCATTGCACGCCGAGGCAAAAAGTATAAGCCGGAGCTTCAATTCCCTCGATCACCCCATCCGAGGCCCGAGCGTTGACGATAACCCCTTCGGGTTCGTCCGCCGCCGCCTGATGATGGGCGCTATTGACGGGAAACTCGGTTTGCTCGGTAATTCTGTAAAGCAGAGTGCCTTCTTTGACTGCCACCTTATGACCGGCCTCGTCCCGTGGGTTGGGCTGTTCGTGAGGGAGCGGGTTTTTGATGGCATCGGGTATGTGTTGGATCAATCGTCCGCCAAGAACCACATGAAGCAGTTGCTGGCCGCCGCAAATTCCGAGAACCGGCATGTTTCGCTGCAAAGCGCCGCGGGTGACGGTCAGTTCAAAGTCCGTTCTGGCCCCCTTGGTGACGACGGTTTCATGGGTCTCTTTATCACCGAACAGAGATGGGTCGAGATCGAATGCGCCGCCGGTGATCAAAAGGCCGTTGATGCGGTCCAGATAGGCTTCGGCCAGTTCCGGGGCGTGGGGCAGGGGCAAGGGAAGACCGCCCGAGGCGATCACCGAAGAACAATAGTTTTGCCGGAGCGCATACCAGGGAAATTTGGAATAGCCCCCCGGTTCTTCCGAATCGAGGGTAATGCCGATAAAGGGAGTGTCGCTGTGATCCATAAAGATTGGTATAAAGGGTTTCGCCGCACGGCGGCAAGTCATGGTGTGGACGGCGGGGCTGCCGATGAATGAAAAAAACTTTATGGAGTTGGCGCTCGACCAAGCGTTTGCCGCTTCGGCACGGGGCGAAGTGCCGGTCGGCGCGGTGGTGGTCGATGGGGCGACGGGCGAGGTGTTGGCAAGTGCGGGCAACCGGGTGGAAGAACTGAACGATCCCACCGCACATGCCGAAGTCCTGGCCATCCGCAAGGCTGGAATTGCCCGGTCGTCCCCCCGGCTTGAGGGTTGCGACCTCTACGTCACCCTGGAGCCCTGCGCTATGTGCGCCACGGCTATATCGTTCGCCCGTCTTCGGCGCATCTATTTCGGCGCTTACGATCCCAAAGGCGGCGGCATCGATCACGGCCCGCAGATTTTCCATCAGCCCACCTGCCACCATGCGCCGGAAGTCTATGGTGGTATTCGTGAAAGTGAGGCGGCGACTTTGCTGAAAGATTTCTTTTTGGCGCGGAGGTGATACGGCTCTTGACCGGGGTTTTTGTGTTTCCTCCCCTCCCGGAGTATGGTTTTTGGGTAAGTGAGGATGCTGATGCTGCGGATCGCCACCTTCAATCTGGAAAATCTTGACGACGGCCCCTCTGCCGACCCACCGCTGGAGGAACGTATCCCGGTTTTGCGCCCTCAGTTGGAAAGCCTCCATGCGGACATTCTCTGTCTTCAGGAGATCAATGGACAGAAACGCAGCCGTACCGAGCCGCGGAACTTACATGCACTGGATAAGCTGATCAAAGGGACCGCCTATGCCGATTTTCACCGGGCTTTTACCGAGCGTGATGACGGAAAAGGAGCGGCGGATAAGCATAACCTTGTGGTTTTAAGTCGCTATCCTATCGAATCGTATTGGCCGGTTTACCATGAGCGGGTTGACCCGCCGTTGGTTAAACTCGGGCAGGCCCTACCGAAAGAAAAGGCGCCTGCCCCGGTATATTGGGATCGTCCGATCCTCCAAACGGTGATTCTCCTTGAGACCGGAGAGCGGCTCCATTTGCTCAATCTCCATCTGCGCGCCCCTTTGGCTGCTTCCGTGCCGGGGCAGAAAAAATCTCCATTTGCCTGGAAAAGTACGTCGGGATGGGCCGAAGGCTATTATCTGGCTGCGATAAAACGGAGCGGACAGGCCCTGGAAGCGCGTCTTTTGGTCGATGAAATATTCGATTCCGACCCCGACGCCCTGATTGCCGTTTGCGGCGATATCAATGCTGATGCCTATGAGGTTCCGTCACGCATTTTAAAAGCGGAACTGGATGATACGGATAATCCCGATTTGGCAAAGAGGGTTTTGTTTGAGGTGGATGAACGGCTTTCCGATGGAGAACGTTATTCGGTGATTCACCACAACCGCCGCCAGATGCTTGATCACATTCTAGTTTCCAAGGCGCTCGCGGCCCGCTGCCGTTCGGTCGAGGTGGTCAATCGGGACGTGCGCGACGAATACGCCGATCATCTGGTCGATGCTCACCCTCCTCAGTCCCATCATGCGCCCTTGGTGGCCCTATTCGATGATGATTGAGGTGCGGCGATGAAACCCGCCCTGAAACTTAGAAGGTCGCTTGGCCTTGTTCTTCTTTCTCTTTATGGGCTAGGCACAATCATAGGAGCGGGAGTTTACGTCCTTGTGGGCGAAGTGGCGGGGCTTGCCGGTTACCATGCCCCTTGGGCGTTTTTGCTGAGTGCGGTCATGGTCGCTTTTACGGCTTTGTCGTTTGCCGAACTGTCGAGCCGATTTCCCCGGAGTGCAGGGCAAGCTGTCTACGTGTATAAAGGACTGGGGGGACGATTTTTGCCGATGGCTGTCGGCTTCATGGTTGTTTCAGTCGGCCTCGTTTCAAGCGCGGCGATCACCAATGGGTTTATCGGTTACCTCGGGGAGTTGGTTTCCGTTCCAAGGGGGGTGGCGATCGGCTGTGTCCTCGTTGTCATGACGGCGCTGGCCATTTGGGGCATCGCAGAATCGGTGACAATCGCGAGCATTGCAACGGTTATCGAAATAGGAGGAATCCTAATTGTCATCGGTGGCGGCTTTGGGTCGCTCGCCAGCCTACCAGACCGTTTGCCCGATCTTCTTCCCACGTTGGATGCCGGAGTATTTGCCGGAATTGGCTCAGCCGCGCTTTTGGCGTTTTTCGCCTTTATAGGGTTCGAGGATATGGTCAATGTCGCCGAGGAAGTTCGCGATCCACAAAAGACGTTGCCGCGTGCCATTGTGTTGGCTTTGATCGTGACCGTGTTTCTATATGTCGGTTTGTCGTTAATCGCTGTTCTTACGGTTCCAATAGATGAATTGGCGAAAAGTCAGGCTCCTCTTGCCCTGGTTTTTGAAAGAGGGACCGGGCTTTCTTCGGTGTTCATCATTTTTGTCGCCATGGTGGCTGTTTTAAACGGCGCTCTCATTCAGATTATTATGGCGTCGCGGGTGGTCTATGGGATGGCGCGCCAGCGCTGGCTGCCGTCATTGTTTGCACAGATCAATACGAAGACTCAAACCCCGGTGGTTGCAACGGTTGGGGTTTCGGTTCTGGTTCTGGGCTTGTCACTCTGGCTGCCGCTGGTGACGCTGGCTAAAATTACCTCTCTGTTTACTCTGACTATTCATGTCTTGGTCAATCTCTCTCTAATCCGGCTCAAATGGCGTGACGTTTCATCGCCAAATACCGGCATAAATTTGCCCGTATGGGTCCCGGTTTGCGGGTTTCTGATCAGTCTTTGCGGAAGTTTGGCGTTGGCGGTGGAGTTTATGGGAGCTTGATGGAGAGCTCAGTCCGTCGTAGCGGCGTCGAGGAGCATTGTGCGGAATAGGGCGAGGAAATGCTGGTCCAGGTGTCCCTGCATGTCGCCCATGATATCGAGAGCTTTTTCCGGCGACATGGGCTCTTTGTAAACCCGCCGGTCGGTCAGGGCGCCGAACACGTCGATGATTGAGGCCATACGCGCCAGTTCGTTGAGTTGTCCACCCTTTAAACCCTTGGGATATCCCGATCCGTCAAGCTTCTCGTGATGTTGTTCGGCGATGATGATGACGCCGTCTGGGAGGTGCTCAGTCAGGGCGAGAAACTGAGAGGTTTTTGTGACGTGGCTTTTCATGACGCCGAATTCTTCTTCCGAAAGGCGGCCCGGTTTGTTGAGGACATCGTGGGGAATCTGCATCTTGCCGACATCGTGAAGTAGACCGCCGGTCGAGAGGGTCATCAACTCTTCACCCTTGATGCCTAAGTTGCTACCGAACAGGGAAAGGAACGTCGCGACACGCATTGAGTGGACGTAGGAGTAGTTGTCGTGCCCGCGTACGCCTTTGAGCAAATCTTTGTAAGAGCCACTGCTGACCGCCTCGACCAAAGGGGCGCAGCTGTCTTTGACATTATCGTAGGGAACCGGCTGGCCTTCGTCGATCAGATCGGCGATGGAATTGAAGGACTTCAGAGTGTTGGTTAGCGCCTTGCGCTGGATTGGTTCGATGGTTTCCCAGGATTTTTCAATCTTTTTGTTAACCTGTGAAGATATGGCGGCGATCAACTCGCTGCGTTTATAGGGTTTTTCCAGACAGGTGATTTCGGGGTGACCCAAATCCTTGATGTAAAGATTGAGATGCCCTTTTTTGAAGGTGAAGACGATGGGGACGTCTTTGGTCTTTTCATTCCCCGCCATCTGACGCATGACATCGCCGGGTTTTCCAGAAAGAAAGTCTTCATCTAACACCATCGCAGTTGGTGGGTTTTCAATGCTGACCGTCGTTGCGGCGCGAGCATCGCTGAAGGTGCGGACCAAATAAAAGGAAAGCAGCGCCTGCTGAAGTTCTTCCAAGTGGGAGGGGCTAGACGTCACAACATAGATGACTTCTCTCCCAGCCCTTTTGTTTGCGGATGCCTCTGGCGTCCCTGTCGGCATTTTCTTGTTTAACCCCTCAATGCACGGCTGCGATGATTCCGCTTCCGGTCATTTTGGTTTTAGTTTCACGGGAGATTAGTGCTTTTTCACACCTTGTCGTTGATTATGGCGGCTTTTCTCAGATTTGGGCAATAGGGAAATCAGATTATTTGAAATGACCAGAATTAAAATCCTGAGTTGGATTGCAGAAGAAATGCAGTTTCCTCAACGGTATTGTCGCGGCCCAGAGCCTGGTTGCGATGGGGGAAGCGGCCGAAACGCTCGATAATTCGGTAATGGGCCTCGGCCCAATAGTGAAATCCTTGCTCTTCCATGGCGCCTGGAACGTCTTTGATGAGTTCAAGGCAGAGCTTTTGATCGGCAAGGTCTTCACTATGCTCGAAAGGGAGATAAAAGAAAATCCGGTGGTTCGACGACCATGCCGGGTTTTTGTCGAACCCCTCCTTTATGGCGTTCCGGGCAATTTCACGCGCCTGCGGATCGGTTGCGAAGGCCTTCGCCGAGTCGCGGAACATATTGCGGGGGAACTGGTCGAGTAGGAGGATCAGCGCTAAAGATCCTTCGGCAGTTTCCATCCAATGATCGAGTTCGCCGACGGCGGCTGTTTGGTGGATTTTGACGAACCGCCGTGTGATTTCTTTGTCGAATGCATCGTCTTTTGAAAACCAGGATTGTTTGGCCAGTTTGAAGGCGGGCGCTTGGTCCGGTGGAAACCAGAAGTCGAGGATATTTTGATGGGAAATGGGCATGAAAACCTCTCGACTGAATCTCAGGATAAGTGGTTGTTTCAGTATGTGGGGAGTTGATTGGAGAATAAAACCCTTGCGAAAAGAACGAACGTTCGTTTATTCTGGGGAGGTAAGGAGTATGGAAAGCCATGAACAGCGTCAGCAAAGGCGAACAAACAAAGGCTGCGATTGTCCGGGCCGCTATGCGTGAGGCCGCGGTGTCGGGCGTCAACGCGCTTTCCATCGGCAGCCTCGCCAGCAGCACCGGCATGTCCAAGAGCGGTCTGTTCGGGCATTTCGGCTCCAAGGAAGCGCTTCAGATGTCGGTTCTAGAGGCCGTCATCGACAAATTTACTGATCGGGTAATCGTTCCGGCATTGAAAACCAAAGACGGAATCGCCCGCCTGGAGACTCTGTTCGATCTATTCATCACCTGGATGCGGGAAAAGGACTATGATGCCGGTTGCCCTGTCATGGCTCTGTCGTTGGAATTGACCGGCCAGCCGGGTCCAATGCGCGACTTCATTGCGGGCAAGCAGCAAGAATGGATGGATATGGTGGCTCGTATGGCCGCCAAGTGCGTTGCCTCCGGTCAGTTTCGGGCTGATTTGGATATCGGCCAATTCGCCTTTGAGTTTGAAGGAATCGCTTTCGGCTACAATTTCTCACAATACCTTTTGCGAGATGGCCGCTCTGAAGAAATGGCCCGCGCCGCCTTCGCCCGCTTAATGGCCGACGCTAAAAAGGCCGGTTAACCCACAAACATATTTTACCCCCAGCATGGAGGGGATGATGACCCAGGTTTCAAAATTTACACCGCCCAATAAAAGAACGAACGTTCGTTCAATGTCGGGGCTTTGGAAGGTGCTTGAACAATGGTTTAAGCGTTGGCGGGCGCGTCGGCGATTGGCCGCAATGGATCTGCGAAGTCTGGGTGATCTCGGCATTTCCCCCGGCCAAGCCGCTTTTGAAACGGCTCGGAAACCGTGGCAGGAGGAAACTGGTCTTGGCAAGAACGCCGAAGTGGGTGTCGATTGTTCACCCCGGAAATCTCACGGGGAGTCGCCGGCTCAAGCGAGCACATCGCTCCCGCCGCGCACCGTCCGTATTGACGGCCTTCCGATCGGCCTTCGCCCGGTTTTCCCGGAAGATAAAGAAACTCTGCGCGACTTCCTGAATGGATTGAGCGAAAGATCTCGATCCCTGCGGTTCCTCGTCGTCAAACACTTCTTTAGCGATAGGGAAATGGATCGTCTCTGTCGGGTCGATCAAGCCTCTCATGTGGCCTGGGTGGCTGTCGATCTCAGTGCGCTGCAGGAAAAAATCTTGGGCGAAGTTCGGTTTGCGAAAACCGAAGACGATTCCAAAGTCGCCGAATTCGGAGTTACCGTGGCCGATTCTTTCCAGGGGCGTGGATTGGGCCGTCTGTTAATGGAGATCCTTTCCGATGAAGCCTGTCGTTGTGGTGTCGATACCTTGCGGGGCTATGTCAGTGATACCAATGAGCAGATGCTTAGCTATGTAATGCACCGGGGAGGAAAAATGGCGCTCGATTATCCTGGGGTCATGCAGGTTGATTTGTTGGTTTCGGCGATCCGCACCCAAGCTTTGGCCGCCGAATAAACAGCCTATTCATACCCGCTGATTTTGGCGTGGAACGGCTTGCTGGCCTCAAAGGCTTCAAGCTGCTCTTCGCTTGCCTTGGCCTGATGATTGGTTTTCCACTCATCGTACGTCATGCCGTAGACGATGGTGCGGGCGTCGTCGTAGCCGATGTTCTGACCGCACTCTTTCGCCGCGGAGGCATACCATTTGGCGAGACAGTTGCGGCAGAACCCGGCTAAGGTCATCAAGTCGATGTTTTGCACGTCTTTGCGGTTCTGTAGGTGTTTGACCAGCCCTCTGAATGCGGCGGCTTCGACCTCGGTGCGGGTTTTCTCATCCATTTCAACATCAATCCATGCTATTGAGCTTCGCGAAACAAACAGATGTGTTCAGCAAGGGATATCTGCAAGAGCGATGCAAAAGAAAGGTCTGATCATTCTCTGGCTGTGGATGATGGCGGCGATCCTGTTCATCGACTACGACCTGGGAACCGAAGCCGAATATCTAAACCCCTGGTTCCTCGTCATGGAGCTATCCGGCAATTCCGCTCCCGGTCCTTATATTTATGGCCAGGAAGGTCTGGGCGCTTTGGCAAAACCCGCAGCCCTAATTGCCTGGGTGCTGGAAGGCGCGCTGGCGACATACTTACTGCTGATCGTCCTGCGCGGTGTCCATCGAATCGTCAACAAGGGCTAGTCCGGGGAAATCGGCTTGCACCTTGCCCAGGCCGTCAAACTCGATTTCCACGCGATCATTGGGTTCGACCCAGTGTGTTTTAACCACGCTGCCGAGTGTGACGAAGGTCCCGGCTTCAATTCCCATGTTGCGGCTGGCGCGTGCGTTGGCGAACCAGACGAGCGCATCCAGAGGGTGGCCCAGAATATCCGCGCCGATGCCCCCGCTCACCTCCTCGCCGTTGATCCTCAGGCAGCCTTTGAGCGTGGTGAGATCGAGGGATCGCCAGTCGGCAACCGGTTCCCCAAGCACGCATCCGGCATCGAAGAAGTCATCGATCACCAAGGTTTCGGCGGTGAACTTGGAGAAGTCTTCATAGCGATCGTCGACGATTTCGATGGAGGCCATGCAGGACTCGACGGCTTCTGAAACGGAGTCCCTTGAATGAGGCGCATCAATGGCCTCGATATCTTTACCGAGCCGGACGGCGATTTCGCATTCAACGCCGGGGCGGGAAAAACTCCGGTGGGAGAAAACGCCCTCGTTTTCAAAAACTGTCTTATCGAACACGCCGCCTGCGCAGGGGCTGTTGATGCCGAGATATTCCTGCATCACTTTCGAAGTGCAGCCGATCTTGTAGCCGCAAATTTTGCCGCCGTCTGCTTCCTCAATCTCCCGGTGCAAAACGTCCTGAAGGTCATAGGCTTCGGCCAGATTTGTCGGGCAGTCACGGACATGGGGAACGGGCAGGGGCTTGGGTGTCCGGCGGTTTGCCGCCAGGGCAGAGATCAGTGGGTGTTTGAGCCCGTCTCCCATCCGATTAAAGTCCCCGTTTGATTGCCCGCCATCCGATATCGCGGCGGCAGAAGCCTTCTGGCCAGTCGATGGCGTCAACCGCCTCATAAGCCCGCTTTTGCGCTTCACTGACTGTGGCGCCCATGGCGGTAACGCCAAGCACCCGCCCGCCGCTGGCCAGCACCTTGCCGTCTTGGGCCTTGGTGCCCGCATGCAAAACGATGGTTTCCGGGACGGCGTTGGCCTCTTTGAGCCCTGTGATCTCGGTGCCTTTTTCATAAGAGCCGGGGTAGCCCTTGGCAGCCATGACGACGACCATCGCAGCCTTGTCGTGCCACTCCAATTCAATTTCGTCGAGACGGCCTTCGGCGGCGGCGACCAGGGCTTTCAGCGCATCAGACTTGAGCCTCGCCATCAAGACCTGACATTCGGGGTCGCCGAAGCGCACGTTGTATTCGAGTATTTTTAAATCCCCGTTTTTGATCATCAATCCGGCAAACAGAACGCCTTTGTAGGGTTTGCCCTCTGAAGCCATGCCCTTGATGGTCGGCAGGATCGCTTCTTGCATGATTTTATCTATCATTTCTGGCGGCACCACAGGGGCGGGAGTATAAGCGCCCATGCCGCCGGTATTGGGGCCGGTATCGCCTTCACCGACAGCCTTGTGATCTTGGGCGGCGATCAGCGGCAGGGCGTGCTCACCATCTACCAGGGCGAAGAAGCTGGCTTCCTCACCGTCGAGAAATTCTTCGATAACAACCTCGTTGCCCGCTTCGCCGAAGACCTTGTCGGCCATCATGGAATCGACGGCGTCACAAGCTTCTTGTTCGGTTTGGCAGAGGATGACGCCTTTACCCGCCGCTAGGCCGTCGGTCTTGACCACGATAGGGGCGCCTTTTTCCTTGATGTAGGCTTTGGCGCTTTCCGCATCGGTGAAGCGGCCGTAGAAGGCGGTGGGCACATTGTATTTGGCGAGAATGTCTTTCATGAAGCCCTTGGAGCCTTCAAGCTCGGCGGCTGCCGCGCTGGGACCGAAGGCTTTGATGCCTTTTTCCTCAAGCCGATCGACGATGCCGAGTACGAGAGAGGCTTCGGGGCCGACGACGACGAAATCGATTCCCTGATCGACAGCGAAGGATACCAGACCGTCCACATCTTCCGCGCCGACGGCGACGCATTCGGCGACCTCGGCGATCCCGGCGTTGCCCGGTGCGCAATAGAGCTTGTCGCATTCGGACGATTTGGCAATGGCCCAGCAAAGCGCATGTTCGCGGCCCCCGCCGCCGACCACCAGAACTTTCATCAATATCCCCCTTAAACTTTGGATGGCTTAGCTTGTAATCGGTTGCCGATATGTACCATATTTGGCGGCATGAACGAGCGAAAAACAGACAGTGGCCATAACCTCCCTGAATTTACGGTGAGCGAAATCTCCCAGGCCTTGAAGAGGACTGTTGAGGAGAGCTTTTCCTTCGTCCGGGTGCGTGGCGAAATCTCTGGCTTCAAGCGGGCGGCGTCGGGCCATCTCTATATGGCGTTGAAAGACGACAATGCGGTGATTGATGGCGTTTGTTGGCGCGGCACGGCAGGGCGGCTAGGGCTCAACCCGGAAGACGGCATGGAGGTGATCGTCCAGGGGCGGCTGACCACCTATCCCGGCCGCTCCAAATACCAGATCGTCATTGAGCGAATGGAATTGGCTGGCGAAGGGGCGCTGCTGAAACTTCTCGAAGACCGCAAACGCAAGCTCGCCGCCGAGGGGCTTTTTGACGCCGAGCGCAAGAGAGATATTCCTTTCCTGCCCAAGGTGATTGGTGTTGTGACTTCGCCCACCGGGGCGGTGATCCGCGATATTCTGCATCGCCTCAATGATCGTTTTCCGCGCCATGTGCTGATGTGGCCGGTGTTGGTCCAGGGCGATGGAGCCGCCGAACAAGTGGCCGCCGCCATTGAAGGGTTCAATCGGTTGGAAACGTGCGGCTCGGTGCCGCGCCCGGATGTGTTGATTGTGGCGCGCGGCGGCGGCAGCCTTGAAGACCTTTGGGCGTTCAATGAAGAGATCGTGGTGCGCGCGGCGGCAGCATCGCAAATCCCGCTGATCTCGGCGGTTGGCCATGAGACCGACACCACGTTGATCGACTATGCATCAGACCGCCGCGCCCCCACGCCTACGGCGGCGGCAGAAATGGCCGTGCCGGTGCGTATGGAAGTATTGGCCCAGGTGATGGATGACGGCGCGCGATTGACCGCCGCGGTTAACCGCCTGATGGACGATCGGGCCATGCGCCTCGAAGGGATGGCGCGCGGCTTGCCCGACCCGCAAAAAACCGTCCATGAAATGGAACAGCGCCTGGATGACTGGGGCGAGCGGTTGGTCAATAGCCGCCGTGTCTTTTTCGAGCGGAAAGGGGACGACCTTAACGCCATTGGATCACGCTTGCGTTTTCAGCCGATTGCCGAGACGGTGCGGTCCGGGGAACAGAAGCTGCAAGACCTGACGGCTCGGTTAGGGCAATCGGGCAAGCGTCGATTTGATGATGCCGCGCAAAGGTTGGAAAAATTCGACCGTCTGCTGGAAAGCTATAGCCACAAAGGCGTCTTAGCTCGGGGCTATGCCGTGGTTCATGGCGCCGACGGTGTCGTTGAAAAAGCCAAAGGCCTCAAAACCGGTGATGAAATGGAAATCGAGTTCGCCGATGGTAGGACCCCGGTTGTGGTGTCGGGCGGAACGCCAACGGCTACGCCCAAGAAACATAAAACCAAAGCCAAAGACGACCGCCAGGGGGAACTGCTGTGATCCGTTCACTGGTTTGGCTATTCGCCTTCGTGATTTTCTCTCAGGCGGCGAATGCGGGGAATATCATTTTGCAAGGGGAATTCACCCAAGGCGGACTGATTACCGGAAACGTTTGGCCGGGTAGCTCCATCGAGTTCAATGGTAAGGCCGTCAAGGTATCGCCGGACGGCTTTTTCGTTCTCGGCTTCGGACGGGATGCCGGACCCGAAGCGGCGGTGAATGTGACCTTTCCCGATGGGTCGGCGGAAAACATCCCTCTGGAAATCACCAAGCGCAAGTTTAAGATTCAGCGGATTGACGGTCTACCCAAACGGAAAGTGACGCCAAAGCCTGAAGACCTGAAACGGATTCGGGACGATAACACTCAGATTGCACAGGTGCGCCGTCTAAATAGTGACCATGCCTACTTTTCCTCCGGGTTCATCTGGCCGCTGAAAGGGCGCATTTCGGGCGTGTTCGGCAGTCAGAGGATTTTAAACGGTAAGCCTAAAAGCCCGCATAACGGGGTCGACATCGCGGCGCCCAAGGGGACTGAAATCGTTGCGCCTGCCGATGGCGTGGTGGTGCTGGTTCATCAGGCCATGTTCTATTCGGGCAAGACCCTGATGATCGACCATGGTCACGGTCTTTCCAGCGTCTATATCCACATGAGTGAAATTCTGGTTGCCGAGGGCCAGCAGGTTGCCCAAGGGGAGCCTATCGGCAAGGTCGGCATGACTGGCAGGGCGACGGGCCCCCATCTTCATTGGGGGGTAACGTTGTTCGGCACCCATCTGGATCCGGCGTTAGCCGCCGGGCCGATGGAGTGATCAACCAACCCTATTTCAGCAGATAGTCATATCGGACGAAGCCGACAAACCGCGCCACTTTGTCATATAAAGCGCGGGCGGTTTCGTTGTCTTCCTTGGTCATCCAGTAAAGACGGCCCCAGCCTTCGGAGCGGGCTTTTTCGGCGACGGCTTCGATCAGCTTGCGCCCGATCCCCAGTTTGCGGGCTGAAGGGGCAACAAACAGGTCTTCCAGATAACAGATCGGCTGTTCGGTCCAGGTGTTGAGATGGATGATGCAATGGGTGAGGCCGACCACTTGACCTGCGTCGTTCTCGGCGACGAGGCCGAACATGGGAACCGCTTCATCATGGAGGCGGTCCCATGTGGTCTGGCTGACATTGGCCGGAAGGCGCGTGCCGTAAAAAGCCAGGTAGCCTTTCCACAACGTTTCCCAATCGCTCCGGTCGGTTTTGGCAAGTGGGCGGATCACGGTCATTTGAGCGCCTTAGGCGAAGCTGTAGCGGTTTTTGCCGGCTTTCTTTGACGCGTACATGGCCTGATCGGCCCGCTCGACGAACATATCGGGGGTTTCTCCCGGTTCGTCGTAGAAGGCAATGCCGAGACTGGCGTGAATTTTCAAGCGCGTTCCGTCTATGTCGAAAGGCTCTTTCAGGGCTGCAATAATTTTCTCGGCCACAACCAGGGTATTGTCGCGTTCATCAATGCCGAGGCAGATAATGGCGAACTCGTCGCCGCCGAGACGCGCTACGGTGTCGTTGATCCGCACGCAGTCTTTGAGCCTCGTACCGACGGCTTTTAGAAGCTCGTCTCCCATGTTGTGCCCATAGGTGTCGTTGACCGGCTTGAAGCCGTCGAGGTCGAGATAGATAAGGCTGAACGGTTTCCCTTCATGGCGGGAATGTTCGATGGCCGTTGTCAGGCGTTCACGGAACAAGGATCGGTTGGGCAGTTGGGTGAGCGCGTCGTAGTTGGCCTGACGCCAAATGCGTTCTTCGTTTTCCTTGCGCGAGGTAATGTCGTGGGCGATGCAGATTTGGTTGGAGATGCTTCCATCGTCATGGTGAATGGCGGTGACGGAAGCCCAAGCGACATAAAATTCGCCGTTTTTACGCCGGTAGGAAATCTCGCCCTGCCAAGTGCCGTGCTCTTCGATGGAAAGGCGGATGTCTTCGTAAAATTTTTCATCATGCCTGCCAGAGCGCATAAAGCCGGGGCGTTTGCCCTCGATTTCCGCCTGCTTATAGCCGGTAAAATCCTCAAAGGCCGGATTAACGAAAACAATTTCGTTGTTGGCGTTGGTCACCGATACGGATTCGTTGGCGGCGTCCAAGACGATGGAGGCGAGCCGTAGTTGCTCCTGGGTTTTACGCCTCTCGGTAATATCGGTGTAGGTGGTAACGAAGCCGCCTTCGGGCAAAGGGTTGCCGATGATTTCCACGACCGTTCCATCGGGGCGGGTCCGCTCGTAGCGGTGAGGTTCAAAACGGCGGGCCAGTTCCAGTCGGGCTTTGACGATGGCGTCGATGTCGCCTTCGCCATATTCACCGCGCTTTGCATTAAATCGGAAAATTTCCTCTATGTGCATCCCGCGATAGAGATAGTTGGGCGGAAAATCGAGAATCGCGTTGAGCTGCTGATTGAAGAAAACCAACTCAAGGTCCGAATTAAAAATCGAAAAAGCCTGAGCCAGATGGTTGACGCCATCCAGGACCGCCTGCCAATCGTCGGCGTCATTTGCCTTCTTGGGTTTATTCATAGTGTCGTAGTCCCTGCAACCTGTTTCTTCCGCAGCCGTCTTTTTACTTGTGGCATTATCGTCAAAAAGCAGAAGAGGCAGGAGAATATACGATTCCCGTAGAAAGTTTAAGCGCCGTTTTTTGGCTCTTGATTTTTAGCTGTCTGGCCAACGTTTATGAAGCCATAGCCACTGCTCAGGCCGTTCTCTGATCCAACCTTCCAGCATGGTGTTAACGCGGGTCATTAGAGCCAAAGTATCGGCTTGCCGATTGCCGCTATCGGGCAATTCCATAGGAGGATGAATGGTGATTCGGAAACGGGCCGATCGGCCGATCCGTTCGATCCGGCCGGGCACCACGTTGCATTTATACTTGAGTGCAAAGGTAGCCAGGGCCGGGGCGGTCATGGCGTCGCGACCGAAAAACGGGACGGCAATACCGTCGTTCATTTTCTGATCGACCAGTATGCCGAGGTTGCCGCCGCTTTTTAGCACCGACATGATTTTCTTGGCTCCTTGCGCGCCTTTCGGCACCAGGTCTAGATGGGGGTGACGGCTGCGCTCGAAAAACATTTGAGAGACCCATTTATTGTCGGGTGCCCTGAAGACCGCTGTTGTGGGCTTGCCAAAATGGGCTCCGGCCAAGGCAGCGATTTCCCAATTGGCCAAGTGCCCGCCCCAGAGAATGGCCGGGACGCCGGGATCGCTAAGCCGCTCCAGGTGTTCTGCGCCAACTATTTCGAATCGGTCGCTATCATTTTTTATGTCGATCCCGTCGATCTTGGCAAACTCAAAGGCCGTTCGGCCCAGGTTCTCCCACATGCCGAAAATGATCTCTTCGATTTCCGGGTCGGTTTTTTCCGGGAAGGCCGCTTTAAGATTGCGTCGGGCTTTTTTGGTGACGCTCAGTCCGGGACCGATCTTACGACCGATCCAACCGCCAAGGCTCGATGCCGTATCGAAGGGAAGCAGGCGGACAAACGTGACCAGCAACCATGCCAGCGCAGCCTGCAGGGGGTGGCCTAAAATCTTTTGCCAGAAAAGATAGGTTCGGCTTCTATCCGCCATGACGTTTCACCGATGAAAGAAGCGTTTCGATAATTTCTAGATTGTCCCACTCAAGCGTGATGGTCAGGACGTGCATTTTGTTGTGCAACTCGGAGGGGAGCCGCATGGCGTCTTTTTCCGTGGTCACCGGGATGGCCATCAGGCGACTGGCTTGGCTCAACAAGCCTTCGGCCTCATCTTCTGTAAAAGGGTGGTGGTCGGGAAATTCCTGCTTGCCGACGATTTCACAGCCAATGTCTTCCAGGGTTTCGTAGAATTTTTCGGGCCGTGCGATTCCGGCGAAAGCGAAAACCCGTTGGCCTTCGAGTGTTTTCTTTTCCAATCCCGGCACGACCTTGGCGGTCATAACCGGTGTTTCTGTCCCCGCTTTCCGATGGATGAATTCCAACAACCCGTCCATGGGGTCGCCAATCACCAAAACCGCGTTGGCCCGACTGAGCCCTTCACTTATCGGTTCGCGCAAAGGCCCGGCAGGAAGGAGTTTGCCGTTGCCGAAGCCGTAACCGCCGTCCACTACGACGAAGGAAAGGTCCTTGGCGATCCAGGGATTTTGGAAGCCGTCGTCCATAATGATGACGTCTGCGCCTGCTTCTGTCGCCTGTTCGGCCCCGGGGCGGCGATCTTTTGAAACCCAGGTCGGGCCGATCTGGGCAAGCAACAGGGGTTCGTCGCCGACGTCCATGGCGCTATGGATGCCTGGGCGTACCTGGACCGGACCTTCCAGCCGCCCGCCATAACCGCGTGAGAGAAAATGGACCGATTTGCCCTGCTGGGTCAGCAGCCTACCGATGGACTGAGAAACCGGGGTTTTCCCCGCTCCGCCCGTGACTATATTTCCCACACAGATGATCGGCACGTCGGCCTGCCAGCGGTGGGCCCAGGTCCGGTGCCCAATGGCGGCCATGCGGTAAATCCAGCCAAGGGGCGAAAGAAGTCGGCCCATCGGGTTGCCGCGCTTATGCCAGAACCAGGGAGCCTTCATCGCTCGATCTCCTTAAAGAAAGGATCGAGGTTTTCGAATAAACGCTCCAATACTCCGGCTTCGGCATCGGCCACCTTTTGGGCCGCTAAAGCCATTTGCTCGGCGGTTTCCGGCTCGGCGATCAGTTGTTTGAGAGTTTCGGCCAGAGCGGCTGGGGTTTCGACCGTTTGGCTCCCCTTCGCCTCGGCTAAACGTCCTGCGATATAGCTGAAATTTTCCATGCCGGGGCCGTGGAGAATGGCGCAGCCCAGCTTGGCCGGTTCCAGGGGGTTCTGGCCGCCTCGGTGGGTCAGTGACTTGCCCATGAAAACGATGGGGCAGAGGGTGAACCAAAGGCCCATTTCGCCCATGGTGTCGGTCAGGTAGATATCGGTTTTCGCCGTTAAAGGCTCGTCTTTGGAGCGTTGTGCAACCTCGAGGCCTTGGCCTCGCAGAAGGGCGGCAATGGCGTCGCCGCGTTCGGGATGTCGGGGAGCGAGCAGAGTCAAAAGGTCAGCGTGGCTCTTGGCGGCCATGCGATGGGTTTCGCCGATCAGCGCTTCTTCGCCATCGTGAGTGCTGGCCGCGACCCAGCGTGGCCGTCCGGTCATGGCTTGTTCAAGGCGTAAGAGTTCTTCCGAGTCGGCGGGCAGGGGAGCGGCGGCGAACTTGAGATTGCCAATGCAGGCGGTCTTTGGCGCGCCTAAGGCTTCCAGCCTCTCGCGGTCTTCTTCCGATTGTCCGAAACACACTGCGAAGCGGCCGAGCAGGCTGGCGATCATGCCCTTGGCTTTCTGCCATCCAGCAAACGAGTCCGGTGAAATACGCCCGTTAATTAGGATCAGGGGAATGTGCCGTGATGAGGTTTCGCAAATCAGATTGGGCCAGAACTCGGACTCGAACCACAAGGCGAGATCGGGTTTCCAGTGATCGAGAAAACGTCGCACGTAAGGGATGCGGTCGACCGGCACATATTGGTGAATTGCCCCTTCGGGAAGCCTTTCGGCCATCAATCGTGCCGAGGTCAGCGTCCCTGTAGTGACCAGCACATGAAACTCGGGCCGTTGTTTCAGCAGGCTTTCGATCAGCGGCAGCATGGAAAGGGATTCGCCAACACTGGCGCCGTGCATCCAGACTAAAGAGCCTTCGGGACGTGGTTGCTTGGTCATTCCTTGTCGCTCATTAAAACGCGCCGGATCTTCTTTGCCTCTCGCCATGCGGCGTTTGAGGTAATAGGAAATCGCCGGAGCGAGCAAGGTGGTCGCCGTGCGGTAGAGAGGCAGCATCATGGGGCGGCCTCTTCCCGTTGTTCCGGCTCGGCAGGGGCGATAGCGTCTTGTTCGCAGAGCCGGTCGGCCTCTTTGCAGATATCGATCAAAGCCTGCTCGATCTTGAGCCGGGTGGCCTCCAATTCTTCTTTGTCGGCTTTTTTCGGCACTTCGATGGGATCGCCCCAGACGATCACCCCTTTGGCGAAAAGCTTGGCGACGATGAAACGATCCCAGGAGCCTAGGACCTTTTGCCTAGTCACCCCGAAGGTCGCCGGAATGACTGGAGCGCCGGACATACGGGCCACACTGACCACCCCGTCTGAAGCCCGCATCCGGGGGCCACGCGGGCCGTCGGGAGTGATGCCGACGTAGCCGCCGCTTTTCAGCGTCTTGAGCATGGCCCGCAAGGCCGATGCGCCGCCCTTGCTGGTTGAACCGGCGATGGTTTTGATGCCGAAGTGGGAAACCGTTCGGGCGATGAGTTGCCCGTCGCGGTGCTGTGAGATCAGCATGTGGATGGGTTTACCGCCGGTCCAGCAGCGCGGCATCATCAAAATCCGTCCGTGCCAGAAGGCGAGAATGAAGGGCTTACCTTCTTTCCAGTAAGCCTCGGGGATATGGCCCCGCACAGTCTCCCAGCGACCGGTAACGGCGACCAAGCGGATATACTGGGCGGTAATCCAGCAGGCGATGGCTTGAACGGCGTCGCTTTGAAGGATGCGCTTGGAGAGAGACATAGCCGCCCGCCCCGTTTTTACGCCGAAGCCGCCTGACCGAGGCGTTCTTCTTCGGCAAACTGCAAAGCGTAAAGATTGGCGTAGGCGCCTTTTTTAGTCAGCAATTCGGCATGGGTGCCTTGTTCGAGAATACGCCCATCATCGATGACGTAGATGACATCGGCGTCCACTACGGTCGAAAGTCGATGGGCGATAACCAATGTTGTGCGGTTCTCCATCAATTTATTAAGTGCGGCCTGGACCTTCCGCTCGGACTCTGTGTCGAGCGCCGAGGTGGCTTCGTCAAGCAGCAGGATGGGGGCGTTTTTAAGCATGGCGCGGGCGATAGCCAGTCTCTGACGCTGGCCGCCCGAGAGCTTGACGCCTTGCTCGCCGACCATCGTATCGTAGCCGTTAGGCAACTCGGTGATAAAATCGTGGGCGGCGGCATTTTTGGCGGCTTCGATGATCTCTTCTTCGGTGGCGTCCTTTCGGCCATAGGCGATGTTGGCTTGCACCGTATCGTCGAACAGGGTGATCTCCTGGCTGACCAGAGCCAGATTATGGCGCAAGGATTCCATGGTGACTTTGGAAATTTCCTGGCCGTCGATGGCGATGGTCCCGGCATCCAGGTCGTAAAAGCGCGGGATGAGATTGAGGATGGTCGATTTACCTGCACCCGATGGCCCGACCAAGGCGACGGTTTTGCCCGCCGCGACCGTCAGGGAAATATCCGTGAGCGCCGATTTATCGGCCTCGTCATAGGCGAAGCTGACATTCTTGGCTTCGATCATGCCGCCCTTGATTTGCAATTCGGTGGCGTTCGGTGCATCGACAATCGTCGGCTCCGTATCGAACACTTGGAACAATCGGTCTGCGCCGGCCAGTCCTTCCTGGAGGTTGGTGTTGAGGTTGGCGAGACGTTTGGCTGGTTCGTAGGCCATCAGGGCGGCTGCGATGAAGGCGAAGAATTGGCCCTGCGTGGTGCCGCCTTCAATAACCCGGTAACCGCCGTAAACAATCACCAGGGTAATCGCCGCTCCGGCCAGCGTTTCCATGATCGGCGAGGACATAGCCCGGGTTCGGCTCGCCTTGATGATCAGGTGGTAAATGTCGTTTGCGAGACCCGAAACGCGCTTTTTTTCATATTCGGCCATGCCGTAGGCTTTGACGTGTCGAATACCGTGGAACGTCTGTTCCAGAATGGTCATGAAGGTGCCCACCTGAACCTGGGTATTGGCGCTGACCTTGCGCATGCGTTTGCCCAGCCGAGCGATGGGAATGACGGCGGCGGGCAGCACCAAGAAGGCAATGAGCGCCAAGCGCCATTCTTTCTCGAACATGACGCCGACTAGGAAAATCAGCGATAGGCTATCTTTGCCGAAACTCGTCATGGCGTTGGAAACGGCCATGCGCATGGAGTTGATGTCGTTGGTGAAGCGGGAGATCAATCGTCCCGTCGAGTTGGCATGGAAGAACGCGATATCCATGCGCATCAGATGGGCATAGAGCCGAATTTGCATGTCGGTGAGAATGCGTTGCCCAACCACGCTCATCAAAACAGCCTGGCCGTAGTTTGCGGCTCCTTTCACCGCAAAGGTCGCCAGAACCGCTAGACCGATTGGCCAGAGCATATCTTCGTTCTTTTCGGCAAAAATTTTATCGATCACCGGCTCCAGAAGCCAAGCACTGGCGGCTGTGGCGGCGGCGACCAGCCCCATGCAAGCCACTGCTAAAATGACAGTGCCTTTGTGCTCTTGGATGCTCTCGCGGTAGAGGCGTCCAAAAAGCTCCTTCGTCGAGCGATGCTGTTGGGTCTGTTCGTCCAAGCCTTTTAACCCCAAAAACGGCGATGCGACCCTAACATAAGGATCAACACGTTGACAGGCACTTAAGAGGCGGTTTATGCCCCTTATACCGAGGTATTTTCAAGGCAATCTTATCCCCGTGACCGATTTCGTATTTCCTGCGCCTTCCGCTGACCTGACCGCTCTTGTCGAAGCGGGGATTCCGAAAGCCCGCCACAGGGCTTTTCCCATCGAGTGGAAGGGACGGAAAGTCTGGGTTAAAGTGCCGACCCCCTACAATTTTTATCTGTGGCATCGTGTCCAAGCCATGGTTGCGGCCTTGCTTGGCAACGCCATGCTCAAACCGACGGTCAGCATCGGCGGTGAGGAAGGGCTCCGCTTTGAAGCCCGCCGCCTTTGTGCATTAAAGGAAAAGGGGATTGCCGTCCCCGACGTTGTGGCGCTGACCAAAGGGTGGCTGGTGACCGATCATATCGGAACGCCCTTGCAGGATTTGCTCGATGACGAGCAGGACGAGCGAACGCGACAGATAGCACTAGTTCGCGGTGCGCTGGCTTTGGCGGATTTGCACCAAAAAGGAGAATGGCACGGCAGCGGTCAGGTGCGCGATTTGATTGCACTTGTAAATGGCGATATCGGTTTTATCGATTTTGAAGAAGATTTGCTTGCCGTTATGAGCCTGGCCGAAGCCCAGGCCCGCGATGTGTTACTTATGCTCATGTCGGCAGCCCGCTACGCCAGGGGCGATGCTGATCCTCTCCCCGCCATGCTGGCCGCCTACAAAGAGGTCGCCCCGGCGACCGTTTGGTCGCCACTGGGAAGGATTGCCGGATTGTTAAACGGGCTTGCCACCTTATTGCGTCCCTTCAATAAACGTCTCGGGCGCGACGCCAAACAGGCTTTGCGCGCCGTTGATGCTTTGAAAGGCGTTACGGAGTAATCGGCTCTAGATTGCCGATGAATTGTTTGGCGCAGTTTTCCCAAGAGAATTGGAGAGCGTAGTCGCGGCAGAAGCCGCGCGGAATATCGAGTGCTTTTTTGGCCGCTAGGGCTAAATCTTCATCCAGAACCCCAGCGCCGCTTTCACCGATCACGTCGAGCGGACCGGCAACCGGGTAGGCGGCCACAGGGACGCCCGAAGCCAGGGCCTCCAAAAGTACTAGGCCGAAGGTGTCGGTACGGCTGGGAAAGACGAAAACGTCGGCCGAAGAATAAAGATCGGCCAGTTCTTGCCCCTTTTTTGCGCCGGTGAACTGCACTTCGGGATAGCGGCGTTTTAAGGCCACAAGTTGAGGGCCGTCGCCGACGACGGTTTTGGTTCCGTCAAAAGGCATGGAGAGAAAGGCCTCGACGTTTTTTTCAACGGCCACCCGTCCGACGTAGAGCGCGCGGGGACCGTTTCTAATTTTTTTTGCGTTCCGCGGCTTAAACAGTTCGGTATCCACCCCCCGCGACCAACGGGCTGTATCGCCAAATCGCCAGCGGGATAAAACCGCGTCAATAGTCGGGGTGGCCGTCATAATTCGCTTCGATGGTTTGTGAAACCATCGTAGGAACGCATAGCCCCAGGACAAAGGAACACGCCAGCGGGCATAGACGTATTCGGGGAACCGGGTGTGGTAGGCGGTGGTGAATGACATATTTTTTCGAATGCAATAGCCGCGGGCCGCCAATCCCAGAGGGCCTTCGGTTGAAATGTGAACTGTGTCGGGGCCGAACTTTTCGATGGTTTTTCCAAGGGATTTTGCCGTGACCAGACTGAGTTTGATTTCCGGGTAGCTCGGACAGGGGAAGCCCTTGAAGTTGTTCGGCGTGATGTAAGTTACCTCATGCCCCAGCTTGGTCAGTTCTTTGCCGAGGGTATGAAGAGTGCGAACGACGCCGTTGACCTGGGGGAACCAGGCGTCGGTCACGATCAGGATGCGCATTCTTCCGCCACATGTGAAGTGATCAGGGAGTGAATTTTTATATCTTTAGCCCAGTGGACGATTTCAAAACGTCCATCGAAATGTTCGACGAGAGCCGTGCAGCTTTCCACCCAGTCGCCATCATTGCAGTAGGTGATGCCATCGATATCGCGAATTTCGGCATGGTGGATATGGCCGCAAATAACGCCGTCCAGGCCGCGCCGTCGGGTTTCCTCGGCGACGGTCTTGTTGAACAGGCTGATGTATTCAACGGCGTTTTTGACCTTATGCTTGAGATAGGCAGAGAGCGACCAGTACTGAAAACCCAGCTTGCGGCGCAAAACGTTGAACCAGGTATTGAGCGCTAAGGCCACCGAGTATGCCCGGTCTCCCGCCACGGCCAGCCACTTGGCGTATTTGATCACCCCGTCGAACTTGTCGCCGTGAAGTACCAGGAAGCGCCTGCCGTCGGCAGACTTGTGAATGACCTCTTCAGCGACGACCATTTTGCCGAACCGGGTGGGAGTGAAGTCGCGGAAGTTTTCGTCGTGGTTGCCGGGAATGAAATAAAGCCGGGTTCCCTTGCGGGCTTTTCTCAACAGCTTTTGAATCACATCGTTGTGGGGTTGTCGCCAATACCAGGCCCGCTTCATGCGCCAGACATCGACGATATCACCGACAAGATATAGGTAGTCCGATTCTGTATGTTTGAGAAAATCTAGCAAAAGTTCGGCTTTACAGCCCGGTGTTCCCAGGTGGATATCCGAAATAAAGATGGACCGGTATTTACGTCCATGGGGAGGGATCGCGTTCATGGGTCCCCGACTTTCCGATGCTTTTCCATATTTTGAGTCTAATGCCGTTGCATGACATAAATATTGCGACTTATCGGGATATGGGGATTTTCATAAAACTGTCGTCGGGGCGTCTTGGTTTCTTCGTGGTTGCGACATGGAGCCGCAACAACAGGTCGTTAGGGTCTTGCCCAACCCGTCAAGGGAAGCTCAAAACCAAGACTAAAAATTATGTTAGTTCGTGGCCCGATCGGTCGACCCATGACCATTCCCCTGGTCGTCATCCGCAACCCGACCGCCGGTCGGCGCCGCGAACGCTTTTTTCGCAGAATCATCAAAAAAATCGAACGTCAAGGTGTCGATGTAGCCTTGATGGAAACCACTCATGCTGGCCATGCCGAACAACTGGCGCGGTTGGCTGTTGAACAGGGGTGTATGGCGGTGGTCGCGGCTGGAGGCGACGGCACCATCAATGAAGTGATCAACGGCATGGTGACAGCCGGGGCGGCGGATCATGGCGTTCCCTTGGGCATTATCCCGCTCGGCACGGCTAACGTGCTGGCCGTCGAGATGAGCTTGCCAAGTTCCTCGTTGGGAATCGCCCGGGCTATCACCAACGGCGTTGCGGCCCCCTTGGCGTTGGGCGAACTCAATGGGCGGTATTTCGTCATGATGGCGGGGGCCGGGTTCGACGCCCATGTGGTCAAGGGCGTCAACCTCGGTATCAAGCGGCGCTTCGGGCGGCTCGCCTACGGCCTTTCCATCCTCCAGGAAGCCTTTTGCAACACCAAAAGACGCTACCGAGTGGAATGCGATGGCGAGGTCTATGAAGCAGCCTCGGTGATTGTCACCAATGGCCGAAACTATGGCGGACCTTTTCTCTTGGCTTCCAGGGCTAATCTGATGACCCCCACCTTAGAACTCTGCCTGTTTGAGGGGGACGGCGCGCTCAACGTCTTCAGGTATCTGATCGCGTTAGGTTTGGGTCGGCTGAGTGACCTTTCTGATTTTTCCTCAAGACCGGCAAAGCATCTGCGCATTTACGGTGAGAACGGCGAACCCCTGCAGGTCGACGGCGATAGCCAGGGCCAACTCCCCGCCGAAATCCGCGCCGCCGATACGGGGCTAAAGGTTCTTTACTCCCGTTGGAGCTAGTCGGCGGGACTACTTGCCCGCCACCGTCATGCCGTCGATGCGGAGCGTTGGGGCGTTGGTGGCGTATTTAAACGTCAGGTCGTCGGCCGGGGTGAGGTTCATGAACATGTCTTTGAGGTTCCCGGCGATAGTCAACTCGCTCACCGGGTAGGCCAGTTCGCCGTTTTCGATCCAGAAGCCCGATGCGCCCCGGCTGTAATCGCCGGTTACGCCATTAACCCCCATGCCCATCATTTCGGTGACATAGAAGCCGGTTCCCGTTTCCTTGATCAGTTGTTCGCGGGAAACTGCCCCCGGTTCCATATGGAAGTTGGTGAGCGACGGCGAGGGTGGGCCGCCGGTGCCGCGCGAAGCGTGGCCGGTTGATTGGAGGCCGAGCTGCCGGGCGGCGGAGAGGTCGAGCACCCAGGTGGTCAGCACGCCGTTGTCGATCACCTTGCGCCGTTGGTTGGCGACGCCCTCGGCGTCGAAAGGTTTGCTCTTCATCCCTTTTGCCCGGTGCGGATCGTCGATAACGGTGATGTGCTCGGGGAAAATCTGTTTGTTCAGGCTGTCTTTTAAAAAGCTCGTGCCCCTGGCGATGGAGCTGCCGTTGATCGCCCCACCCAAATGTCCCAGTAGGCTGTTGGAGCAACGCGGGTCGAAAACAATGGGGAACTGACCGCTGCCGACTTTCTGCGGGTTGAGCCGGGCCACCGCCTTCTCTCCGGCGGTCCGTCCGATTTTTGCCGCATCGGGCAGGTCGTTCAGAAACACTGTGGTGGCGTAGTCGTAGTCACGCTCCATGCCAGTGCCTTCCCCGGCCAGGACCGAGGCTGAAAGGCTGTAGCGGGTGATGGCGTAGGTGCCGGAAAAGCCATTGCTGGCGGCCAGTGCAACTTCGCTGCGGCCCCAACCGGCGTCGGCCCCTTCCGAGTTGGTTACGCCTTCGATCGCCCGGGCCGCGTCTTCGGCCTCGGCGGCCCAGGCCTGCAATTGCTCGGCATCGGGCTCGGCGGTGTCGGCCAGCGACAGATCGGGAATAGAGGCCGCCAATTGGTCGGGTTCGGCAATGCCGCAATATGGGTCTTCCGGCGCGGCTTTGGCCATGCTGACCGCCCGCTCGACGAGTTCATCAAGGGTGCGCTCGGAAAGATCGGAAGATGAGACCACGGCTTGCTTTTTGCCGATGAAGACCCGCAAACCCAGGTCGCCGCCTTCCGAGCGGTCGAGATTTTCAAGCTTGCCCAAACGCCAGCCCAGCGACAAAGAGGTGCCGCCCGCGACCAATGCGTCCGCCGAGTCGGCTCCGGCCTGCTTGGCTTTGGTAAGAAGGGCATCGAGCAGGTTGAGGTTGTCGGCCATGGTGTCTCCGGAAGGGTTATCGAATGATGCTACCCTTATATGGGATAGGTAGCCCGGGAGGAAAGGGGGAAAGATCGCTTGAACGGGGAAGAGGCATCGGGTAAGCGAAAAGGAGTTCAAATTTTTTGAGGCCGGATGAGACCAATGAAAAAAGCCCTTTTGCTTGCAACTGCTTTTCTGCTGGCGGCCTCGCAGACCGCTTTCGCCCAGACCGATGAAGAAAAAACCGCCGCCACCGGAGCAAAGCGGGTTCAGGCGGAAGAGTTGAAAAAACTCTATCTCGGCCATGTGGTCGTTGGAAAAACGGGCAAGGGCTACAACTACAAAACCCCGGTGCTGCCCGACGGCACGATCGAAGCCAATAAGCGGCGCGGGGGGGGCAAGCTACTGATCACCGAAAACAACGAAGCCTGCATGCAGTTCGCCGAGATTTGGGAGGGCAAGTCCATGTGCTGGCGGGTCTATGAGGTCGGCAAGGGGCAATACAAAACCTTCAAGGCCAATGGGGCCCATTCGGCCGACGTAACCTTCGAGCCGCTAAAATAGACGGTTTTACTCGGCGACTTTGGTTTCCAGGCGGGTTGCGGGAAATACGGCGGTCGCCGTTGTTCCGGCGCCTTTTTTACTTGCCAGCCTAAGGGTGCCACCATGGAGTTCCATAAGCTTAAGGGTGAGCGGCAGGCCGAGCCCGGTTCCTTCATGTTTGCGGTTTAGGCCGCTATCGGTTTGGCCGAACTCCGACATGGCCTTTTCAATTTCGTCTGGGGCCATGCCGATGCCGTTATCGATAACCGAAATTTCCAAATCGCCTGAGTCGGTCAGTTCTGTTTGAACGGATACGGTTTTGCCGGGGTCGGAAAATTTAACGGCGTTCGATAGCAAATTGAGCAGGATCTGTTTGGTCCGGCGTTCATCGGCGATCAATACCGGTAATGCCCTGTTGCTATCGAAATCGATAGATACGTTTCCGATCTTTGCTCGTGGTCCGACCAAGCGGATGGAGCCCTCAATGACCTGTCGTAGATTTAGCGGTTCTTCGCTCAACTCGACCTTGCCCGCTTCGATTGCCGACATGTCGAGAATATCGTTGATCAGTTCCAGCAGATGCAGGCCTGATTCCAGAATATCCTGAATGTATTCTCTCTGCCTGTCGTTGGTCAGCGGACCCAGGACTTCGCTGCGAAGGGTATCGGAAAAGCCGATGATGGCATTAAGTGGCGTGCGGAGTTCGTGGGACATATTGGCGAGCAGTTCGGATTTTGCTTTGCTGGCCGATTCTGCCTGTTCCCGTGCTTTGCGCATGTGAAGTTCGGCATCTTTGCGGGATGTAATGTCTTCGTGGACGGCGACGAAGTGGGTGACCCGTCCTTCGGCATCCTTTACCGGAGAAACGGTCATCAGGGCCCAATACCGTGATCCATCCTTGCGTTGATCTTCGATTTCATCTCGCCATTCGCGGCCCTCGGCGATGGTTTGCCAAAATTCCTCATAGATGTTCAAGGGGGTTTTGCCGGATTTGAGAATGCGTGGATTGGCGCCGATGGCCTCGTTTCGGCTAAAGCCTGTAAACTCAACGAACCGGTTGTTGACGTATTCGATAGTTCCGCTCAAATCGGTGATGAAGATCATGTTGGGACTTTGCTCGACGGCCAGGGAAAGTTTGCGCAACTTTTCTTCCGACGCCCAGCGGTTTGAGATATCCCGTACAATGCAATGAACGACTTTTTGGCCCGCTTGATCGATGATCTGGGCGCTGACTTCAACCGGAAACAGCGAACCGTCTTTTCTTCGGTGCCAATGTTCGAAGAACGATCGGTGAGTGGTCTTGAGATCATTTAGAATATCGGCGCGTTTACTTTCCGCCATTGGAGCATCAATGGCGTCGAGGTTCATTTGGCGCAGTTCATCTCGGCTGTAGCCGAGTCGGGTGGCGGCATTGACGTTGCATTCGAGAATTTGACCGGAACGCAGTTCGATCACTAGGACCGAATCGTCGGCGAACTCGAAAAAGTTGCGGAACCGGGATTCACTTCTCTGCAGCGCCTCGGTGATCTGCCAGCGTTCTTCGGAAACGGCTGCGAGAAAAAGCGAGACAAAGGAGATCGCCAAAAGAAAAGCATGCATGTGAAGAAACGTCTCGCCGGTCGTTTCAAGCAAAAACGGTCCGTGGCCGTTTACCGCCCCATAAATCGCCAAGGCGGCAACGATGAATACCGTTGTTGCGGCTCCCTTTGGGCCGAAACGGGTGCTGCCCCATACGGTGAGGGGAAAGAGCAGATAATAATAGTACTGATCGACGCCCAGTTGGAACTGGTGAATGCTGCCGAAGAAGTCGGTGAGTGTTGCCGAGGAAACAATGGAGAGAGTGACGAAGAGAAGCGTCAGTTCAAGGCGGGCCCCCGGTGTCCATTTGTTTGTCGCCCAGTCCTTTAACGTCAGTAAAAGGGGCGCAACAAGCAGGACGCCCATAGAATCCCCGATCCACCAGCGGAACCATACAGGGCTGAAGCCCTCTAGCGGGATAATACCGGAAGCGGCCAAGCTGCTGGCGCCGATGGTTGCGCTGACCAGCGTGGTCAAAAAGCACGGTACCGTGACGAACCAAGCGATATTTCTTATTCGCCCGAGACTCAAGGTCGGGTCGGCCAATTGCCGAAGCATAAAATAAGCGAGCAGGGCGGGAAGGGGATTGCCGATTGCCGTGGCGAGGGTAAAGCTGATCGGCGCTCCATTGAGCAGGTTAACCGTCAAGGCGCCTAACGCAAGGCCTGGCCAAGCGCCATAGCCAACCGCCATGACTGCCGCCAAAGCAATGCCGGTTGGCGGCCAGACCAGTGTGACAAGGCCGCCTCCTGATGCTTCCATGACCGACAGCAGGCCCAGTTTCCCTCCGGCCACATAGGCCAGCATAATGAGCAAGGTATAGAGTATTTTCTTCAGTTGTTTGTCCCAGCCCTTCTGTCTTTTTGTTTTCAGCAATGCGCCAGTTTAAGGCGTCGTCTTATCCCCACTATAGCATAGAGGCGGGTGAATATGAGGCGTATCTAAAGTATGTTCACTGTCAATAGCGCCCTTTGTTTCCTTTGTTAATCGGATAGTCGCCCGGCTTGCCGGTGAAAGGCAGGGAAAGGACGCTGAACAGGCCCAGTTTTTTTTGATCGCGAAATTGCCGAAGCCCGATGGTCATGCCTTCATGACCGTCGCTTGGCTGAGCCATGTAGGTGCCCATCAGACGGTCCCACCAAGGTAGATTGAAGCCGTAGTTGGAGTTGGTTTCGTCCGGGATGTCGGAATGATGGACCCGGTGCATGTCGGGGGTGACGATAAACAGCCGCAGCACAGAGTCCAAACCGGTCGGTATCTTGACATTGGAGTGATTGAACATGGCCGTGGCGTTGAGGATCACCTCGAAAAGCACCACGCCTGCGGCCGGTGCGCCGATGAGAACGACCACGGCCATTTTGATGGCGACCGAGAGTAAAATTTCGATGGGGTGGAAACGCGCCCCGGTGGTCACGTCGTAGTCGAGGTCGGCGTGATGGACCATATGAAGTTTCCACAAAACCGGGATGGCGTGGAACAGCACATGCTGGATGTAGATGGCGAAGTCGAGCAGCACGACAGTCAGGGCGATTTCCGCCCAGACGGGCCAGTCGAGAAGGTTGAACAGTCCCCAACCCTTCTCCGTCGCAATGAGGGCGGTCCCCACGGCGGCGATGGGAAAAAACAACCGGACAAGCACGGTGCCAAGCGCAATAATCCCAATGTTGGTAATCCAGCGCTGAGACTTCGAAACGGTCAGTTTTCGTCTGGGGGCCGCCAGTTCCCAAAGCGTCATGACGGCGAAAACGCCGAGAAAAATCGAGAGCCGGAGGATCGGCTCGTTGCCGAGGATTACTTCTTCCATATGGGTTTGCCCGAACCGGGAAGGCCGTATTTATCCCAGGTGGTAGTGACCTTTTCGATCACCGTCTCGTCCATGCGGATCTTTTCGCCCCATTCTCGATGGGTTTCGCCGGGCAGTTTGTTGGTGGCGTCGAGTCCCATCTTGCCGCCGAGGCCCGATTCCGGCGAGGCGAAGTCGAGATAGTCGATGGGGGTGTTCTCGACCAGCATGGTGTCGCGCACTGGGTCCATGCGGGTCGAGATCGCCCACATGACGTCTTTCCAATCCCGCGCGTCGATGTCGTCGTCCACCACGATGACGAACTTGGTGTAGGTGAACTGGCGCAAAAACGACCAGACGCCCATCATGATGCGCCGCGCATGACCGGCATAAGCCTTGCGCATGGAGACCACGGCGATGCGGTAAGAGCAGCCTTCGGGCGGCAGCCAGAAATCGACGATTTCGGGGAACTGCTGCTGCAAAAGCGGGATGAAGACTTCGTTTAAGGCCTCGCCAAGAACCGCCGGTTCGTCGGGTGGGCGTCCGGTGAAGGTTGAGAGGTAAATCGGCTTTTTACGCATGGTGATGGCGCTGACCGTAAACACCGGAAAGCGCTCAACAGAATTGTAGTATCCGGTGTGGTCGCCGTAGGGTCCTTCGTCGCCGTATTCATCGAGTGAGACATGACCTTCCAGCACAATTTCAGCCGTTGCCGGGACTTTGAGCGGCACGGTTTTGCAATCGACCAGTTCCGACTTAGCGCCCCTTAAAAGACCGGAGAACTGATATTCGGAAAGAGTGTCGGGCACCGGCGTAACGGCGGCGAGAATGGTTGCCGGGTCCGCGCCGATGACCACGGCGGCGGGCAGAGGTTCGGCCTTTTCCTTCTTCCACCGCGCATGGTGTTGCGCGCCGCCCCGGTGCTTGAGCCAGCGCATCAGGGCGGTGTTTTCGCCGGTCACCTGCATGCGGTAGATGCCGAGATTGAAATCGTCTTCGCGCCGCCCGCCTTTCTGTCCCGCTTGTGGCCCTTGCGTTACGACCAAACCCCAGGTGATCAAAGGGGCGGGCTCGCCGGGCCAACAGGTTTGGATGGGCAGTTTGCCGAGATCGATATCATCGCCGGTCAACACCACTTCCTGGCAGGGGGCTTTTCCCATGCCCTTGCTTCTCGGTTTCATCGACATAACGGTCTTGAGCAGCGGCATCATCTCAAACGCTTCCTTGAAGCCGCCCGGCGGTTCCGGCTGCTTGAGGAAGGCCAGGGTCTGCCCGACCTCGCGGAGGTCTTCGGGTTTTCTGTTCATGCCCATGGCGACCCGGTCGACCGTGCCGAACAGGTTGACCAGCACCGGCATATCCGATTTTTCGCCCTTTTCGTCGACCACATTTTCAAACAAAACGGCGGGCCCGTCTTCGGCCAGCAGACGTGTTTGAATCTCGGTCATTTCCAAATCGGTGGAGACCTTTTCGGTGACGCGCACCAGCTTGCCTTCGGCTTCCAGGCGGGCGATGAAATCGCGAAGTGAGTCGTAAGGCATGGTTGGGCGTCTCCGGTTATGACTGTTCCCATCATTCTCACGGCGCGGGAAAGGTCAAGCGCGATTCGGGCCGGTTGGGTAAAAGTCTTTTTAAAATTAGGACTTTAAAAACTTTCCGGTCTTTCTAATCTATGGGGCAGTATGTTAACCTAAGTTAAGCGGAAAATGCGTCTTCCGGTGGTTAAGGGGCCGGGGGCTTTTCGCTTGTTAGGTGGAAAACGATACGGGAATGGGGAACCAATTGGATTCCGATAACCCAGAAGGCAGGCGAGTCGAAGAACGCCGACATCGCGACCGGGCTTACCGGGAGCTTGTGCAATTGGGCATCAGGCTGTCCCGTGAGCGTGACCGCTCCAGGCTGGCCGCCGAGGTGTTGGCGGCGGCTAAGCAACTCTGCCAAGCCGATGGCGCGGCTCTCTATTTGCGTACTCTGGAAGACCAACTGGTTCTCGCTCAATGGAGCTATGCCGCCAAGGGGGTCGATGAAGGCGGTCTCGATGATCGTCCTCTCAACCAGCAAAAGGGACAAATCGAACCCTTGATTATGTTCAGCGGCGCTGACGCGATTTCCCCGATCGTTCGAAGTGCTGAGGAAAACGTCACGGTTTTTCTTGAAGACGTCTATGGCGCGACCGACTACGACTGTGGGCGGCAAATCGCTCTCGACACCGATCACGGCTACAAGACGGATAATCTCCTGGCGATCCCACTTTGCGATTCCGCCGATCAGGTGATTGCCGTTCTGGTGGTGCTCAACCGAAGCATGGAGGAAAGTTTCGCCGAGGAAGCCGTTGTCCTGACGGAAATGCTGGCGGCGCAATCGGGCGGGTTCTTCGAAAACCTGGAACTCTACGAATGGGTCGTCGCCATGGGCATCGTGCTCACCTCGGAGCGCGACCCCCACGCCCTAGCTGAGCGGATCGTTATCGAGGCCAAGCGGCTGGCCAATGCCCAAGGCGGCGCATTGCTGCTGCGCAGCTCCGAAGACAATCTGGTTTATACGATCCTGCACAACGACATTACCGGCGAAAGCCTGGGCGGCACCACGGGCCGGGTAATCGATCTCGAGCCTGTACCGCTGTATCTCGGCGCCGGGGGGGAGGCCAACAAGAACGATGTGGCGGCCAAGGCGGCGCACACCCAGGAATCCATCGCCGTCGCCAATGCGGGCGACTCGTCGGCCTATGTTTTTGATCCCAAGGTCTGGCGGGAAGAAGACGGAGGCGGGCCGACGACCTCGGTCTTCGCCATGCCGCTGATTGGCCGCAACGGCTCGACCCTTGGGGTCATTCTGTTGCGCAATGCCAAGAACCGGCAGTCAGGCGAAATCAAGGAGTTCGACCAGCATACCCGTAATCTTGTTCAGGCGTTGGCGTCCCAGGCCGCCGTGGCGGTGGATAACCAGGAAGTCTACCAGCAACTGATTGAGACGGGGATTTCCCTCTCGGCCGAGCGCGACCACAACCTGTTGATGGAAAAAATCCTGCTCGAAGCCAAAGGGATTTGCAACGCCGAGGGCGGCACCCTTTATCTGATGCAGGACGATGCCCAACAACTTAACTTCACCACCGTTCATAACGATGTTCTCGGCATCGCCATGGGCGGCACGACGGGCCAGGAAATCACCTTCCCGCCGCTCAATCTTTACGACCCGGAATCCGGTGAGGCCAACCACCGCAACGTGGCGACCCATGTGGCGCTGACCGGCGAAGCGGTCAATATTGAAGACGCCTATATGGCCGCCGACTTCGATTTTGCCGGTACCCGCCGGTTCGATCAGACTACCGGATATCGCTCTAAGTCGTTCCTCACGGTGCCCCTTAAGGATCGCGATGAAAACGTCATTGGCGTGCTGCAACTGATCAACGCCAGGGATTGGGAAACCGGTGAAGTGGTGCCGTTCAGCCATATCACCCAGCCCTTGGTCGAATCGCTTGCCAGTCAGGCCGCCGTGGCGCTTAACAACCAGCAGCTTCTGGAATCCCAGAAAAACCTGCTCGACGCCTTCATCAAGCTGATTGCCGGCGCGATCGACGCCAAGTCGCCTTACACCGGCGGGCACTGCCAGCGCGTTCCGGCCCTGGCCCAGATGCTGGCCGATAAGGCCTGCGAAACCAAAGACGCGCCGTTCGCCGATTTCGACCTCGACGAAGATGGCGAATACGAACTCTACATCGCCTCCTGGCTGCACGATTGCGGCAAGGTCACCACGCCCGAATACGTGGTCGATAAGGCGACCAAGCTCGAGACCATCTACAACCGAATCCATGAAATCCGCATGCGCTTCGAAGTCGCCAAGCGGGAAGTGGATATCGCCTACTATAAAATCCTCGCCGAAGGGGCCGACGATCCGGCTGCCCTGAAGAAGGCGCGCGATGAAGAACTGGCCAAGCTCGACGACGACTACGCCTTTATCGCCGAGTGCAACGTGGGCGGCGAGTTTATCGATGACGAGCGGCTTGAGCGGATCAAGAAAATCGCCGAGCGGACCTGGACCCGCACTCTGGACGACCGGTTGGGGCTCTCCCAAGCCGAGGAATTGAACTTCGAGGGGATCGACAAGCCCAAATTGCCGGTGGTTGAGAATATGCTGTCCGACCGCCCCGAACATATTATCCGGTGGGATGAGGGCGAGAAATTCCCCGACGACAACCCCTGGGGCATCAAGATGGCGACACCCGAAAACAAATACAATCTCGGCGAGGTTTACAACCTGTCAATCGGCCGCGGCACCTTGACCGAGGAAGAGCGCTACAAGATCAATCACCACATCGTCCAGACCATCGTGATGCTCGAAGAACTGCCCTGGCCGCGCCACCTGAAGCGGGTGCCGGAATTCGCCGGCGGTCACCATGAGAAGATGGACGGAACCGGCTATCCCAGACAAATTCCGGGCGGTGAAATGTCGGTGCCCGCGCGGATCATGGCGCTGGCCGATATCTTCGAGGCCCTCACCGCGTCCGACCGGCCCTATAAGCCGTCCAAGACCTTGAGCCAGGCGGTTAAGATCATGGGCTTCATGGTCAAGGACAGGCATATCGACGGCGAGTTGTTCAAACTCTTCCTCAAGAGCGGCCTGCATGTGGAATACGCCAACAAATATCTGAAGCCCGATCAGATCGACGAAGTGGACGTTTCCCAGTATCTCGATGGATAACGCCCCCCAGGACATCGTCGAGTTCGCCCTCGCCTATCCGTTTCACATCCCCGAAAAGCCCTATCTCCTGCTCCCCGGCGGCAAGGTCTCAGGCCAAGTGCCGGGCCATAAGGATCGCGCGGGCCGCATTCCCGTTTTGGCGACCGGCTCGAACCGTTCGCCCCGTCAGTTGCTGCGTAAGTTTCCCGATCTGCAAGACGTTCTACCGGTCGATCAGGGCAGTCTCGATGGACACGATGTTGTCTATTCGGCCCATTTGACCCGCTATGGTTCGATCCCGGCGGCCCTGGTCGCTATGCCCAACTGCCGGGTTCGAGTGTCCGTCACTTGGCTGACCGAGACCCAACTGGAGCGGATGCACCAGACGGAAGCCCTGGGCCAAAACTACGACTATGGCCGGTTGGACGGAGTGTCCTTAATGCTCGATGGGGGAGAACGGCTCGGCGAGGTGTTCACCTATATCAGCAGGCGCGGTTTTTTCGCCTGGGAAGACCGCCCCATCCCCCTGGCCGCCATCGCCGCCGAAGGGCGCAATGCCCCGGCCCTCAAACAACGCGAAGCCCTGGAACTGGCCCGAAGCCGCCTCGCGCCCAAAAGTTCGTTCAGCCGCTTCGTCGTCGATACGGTCAATAATGAAAGCTTACGCAACGAGCGAAACCAAAAGCTCGGCGAAAACGCCCTGTCCTCAGCCCACCCGAACTTCGTAAAAGATACGGCTTGATCAATCCCTCCCCTGGTAGGGGAGGTTAGGTGGGGTAAAGGGCTGTTGCTTTGGAATTCTGCCCAGGGACCGCCTTTTTGTGCATAAAACGACAGAAAATGCCGGTTAAACGGCAGAAAAAGCACAAAAACCCCCTAGTCGAAATCGACTAAGTATCTGATTTACTTATAAAAGAGCCGAAAACGGAAAAAATCCTTATCATTTTTTATCATTTTCCCCGAATGCGCCGTCAAAACATTGGCAAAACAGTGCATTAGATAGCCTTGGCGCAAAAAGGAAAATAATCATATTTCCGGTGATTTGTCAAGACCTCCCATCATTCCGGGTTCTCACGCTGTGAGCCCTGGAATGACGATGGAAAAGGGGAGGAAACAAGAACGGTCTTTGCGCCCTCGCCACGAGAGAAGCTACAAGCCATTACCCAAAGGATACTTAGGTCCCGCCCCCCAACAATAGCAAATTAGCGCACTGCCATTACCGTAATATGTCACCGTATTACAAGTCAGGCATTACGAAGTTGTCAGGATCGTGCGTTCTGATGGGAAAATAATGGTTGCGGTTGTGCCTTTTCCGAATTCACTCTCAATCCGAAGTGATCCCCCAAACAACATCATCAATTTGGAGCAGAGGTGAAGGCCGAGCCCCGTCCCTTCATGTTGTCGAGAATGCTGGCCATCTGCTTGTTCAAATGGTTTCAGCGCTTTGGCAATCCCTTCTGGGGTCATGCCTATACCGGTATCTTTTACTGCAACAGCAATACTATTGTCCTCACCCAGATATGCCATGACGACAATCATGCCCCCGGCAGGGGTGAACTTTATTGCGTTTGATAGAATATTGTTCAGAACCTGAATAATTGCTCTTTCGTCACCTTCAATATGCGGCAGCTCGGCAGGAAGATCACTCGTCAAAGTCAAATTGGAATCACTTGCTAAAGCCGTTTGCTGCCTGATGCAAATTTCGGCAATGGAAGAAATGCTAACCGGCTCATTCGTTAGTTCATATTTTCCAGCCTCAATTTTGGATAGATCCAATATATCGTTGATGAGACTAACGAGAAGGGAGCCGCTGCCATGAATGTCTTCGACGTAACCTTCATAATGCTCATTCCCGAGGGGGCCAAATGCCCTGTGGCGCATAATATCGCTAAAGCCCATGATGGCGTTTAGCGGTGTTCGGAGGTCGTGGCTCATAGCCGCCAGAAATTCTGATTTTGCTTGGTTTGCTTTTTCGGCTTCTCGTTTTGCTTTTAGTAGGTGTTCCTCAGCCAATCGGTGCTTGTCCATCGCAAAGGCGGCATTCGTCAAAGCAATAATTAAGGCAACGAATAAAAATAATGTGACTGCACCCATGACATATTGAGAGACGTCTAATAAGTGGTCGAGGTCTGACAAGCGATCCGTAATATCGAAGTATATTTCAAACGTACCCTGAACCTCGTTGTTTTTGACAATAGGAACATACGTTTCTACCACATCGCGGTAAACAACCTGACCCTCTAGAGATTTTGTGTCCTTTCGGACTAGTTTTGTAAGGGGTGGGTCTGAGGCAACCTGATTTTGGAGATAACTGAATTTGTTGATTTCACCAATTTCAGCAGGGTTACTCGAATAAAGCGTCTCACCATTTTTTCCAAAAATTACAACTTTCCATAAACCTAACGTTTCAAGGTTTTTCGGCATCTTATCAACAAGTGATGTGGAAATATTTGCCGCTACCAGTCCTTCCTCACCCGGTGTCAGGTCAAGCGACAAGTGCCTAGCAATTTGGACCGACTGCTTTTGTGTGTCAGTTATGAGGTAGTCAATGAAGAGCGGGAAAATGAATATGCGATCAACAGTTGGAAAAAGAAATAGAATTACAACAGCTAAAATAAACAGATTCCTCAGGAATGCTGTCCGCCAAGTCGTAAGTATTGCAAATCTAAGATGACGCACCGGCTTACCCACACCTATCCGCTTGCACGATCACAATTAAAGAAGGGCAAACGCACCCCTCAAATAATACTGAGAAAACTATTATCACAATTGGTCGTGTGAGGGTGAATATTTGAGGGATTACCCTAATACAAATGGAAAGGAGAACTGCTGTTCCTCAGTCAAGTCCTTTACGGCGAGCCGGCCGCCCTCCTCAAGGGGAAAAGAGGGATCTGTCAGCCCGGCTGGAGGATCGATTCTGGCATTACGGTGTCATTACGACATTACGGTGCATTCCTAGATTCCATTTGAAAGCGCACCACTTGGGTTTTGCAGTGAATTACGGTAATTCGACGGAATTTAGAGAGTTCCGAGGACATGCTTGAGGTGATTTCGTCGTTGGCAAAATGCACCCCCTCCAACTCCCCCTAAAAGGGGGAGGGCAGGAAAACGCCCTTAGCCGACCTGCCCGAGCAGCACGGCGATGAGCATCAGCGCGCCGAAGTAGCGGTTGGACTTGAACTTGGTTAGGCAGTCCTGCTGGTTTTTGATATCGACGGTGGCGGCTTGCCAGATGAAATGGCAGGCGGCAACTGCTAAGCCGACATAGAACCAGACCGAAAGACCGGCCAGCGTCCCGGCGATGCCGAACAGGGTGAGGGCCGCGCCGTAGAACACCCAAAGCCATTTCGGCGTCGCATCGCCCAAGGCAATGGCCGCCGACTTCACACCGACGATGATGTCGTCTTCAATATCCTGATGGGCGTAGACCGTGTCGTAGCCCATGGTCCAGAACCAGCCGCCGAAATAGAGCAGCAGCGGGGCCAGGGATAGTTCGCCGGTCACCGCCGCCCAGCCGAGCAATGCGCCCCAGTTGAAGGTCAGGCCCAGGACGGCCTGCGGCCAGTGGGTGAAGCGCTTGGAGAACGGATAGATGAAAACCAGGATCAACGACGCCGCGCCGACGGTCACGGCGAAGGTGTTGAACTGCAACAGAATGATCAGCCCGACGGCGAGCAGAAAGGCCAAGAAAGCCAGGGCCTGGGCCGGTGAAACCTGACCGCTGGGCAGCGGCCGCCCGATGGTCCGCTCCACCTTGCCGTCGATATCCCGGTCGGCCAGATCGTTGACCACGCAGCCCGCCCCACGCATCAAGACGGCCCCGAGGCCGAACAGGGCGAAGAACCAAAGCGCCTTTAAGGGATTTTCAAAAGGCGAGGCCGCCATACTGATGCTCCACCAACAGGGAAACAGCAAAAGCCAGGTGCCGATCGGCCGGTCGAGCCGCATCAGCCGCAGATAGGGCTGTACGGGTTTCGGCGCAAACCGGTCGATCCAGTCGCCGGTGGGGATGTCGGTATGGCGTTCGGTAGTGTCGGTGGTCATGGCTTCAACATATAGCCGGTCATCGCAAGGGGGTCAAAGTCCGTACATCGCCGGGAGGACAAACGACAAGACCAGCCAGACGACGACGGTGAGGGGGATGCCGACCCGGACGAAATCGGTAAACCGGTAGCCCCCGGCATTCATCACCAGCAGATTGGTCTTGTAGGCCATGGGGGTGGCGTAGCTCATATTAGCGCCGAACAGCACCGCCAGGACGAAGGGCTCGGGCGGCACGCCGAGCCGTTGGGCGATGCCGATGGCGATGGGGGTGCCGATCACCGCGGCGGCGTTGTTGGAAACGATGTTGGTCAGCACCGCCATTACCAGCATCAAGCCGCTCAACACGATGGCGGGCGAGGTTCCGGCGGCGTAAGTGGCGAAGACTTGAGCGAAATAATCGGCCCCGCCGGTTTGCAGCAGGGCCGAGCCCAGCGCCAAACTGGCGACGACGATCATGATGACGGGAATGCTGAGCGCGTTGGCGGCGTCGGTCCAGCGGATGCAGCCGGTGATCAGCATGAGAAAAACACCGCAGACGGCGCTGGCGGCAATCGGCATGATGCCGAGCGCCGCGGCCCCGACGATGGCCGCCATAATGGCGAAAGCGAGAGAGGCTTTTTCGGTTTTCGGAATGTCGGCCGTGGCGTCCAATACCAAAAGGCCGCCTTCCGATTTTAGCTTGGCGATTTGTTCCTCAGGGCCCTGAACCAACAGCACGTCGCCAATTCGCAAAGGCACGTCGGCGATGCCTTTTTTGAGGGTTTGGGGGACCGCCCCGGCCCGGTGCAGCGCGAGGGTAATCAGGTGATAGACATCGACAAAACGGGCTCCCGAAAGAGTGCGTCCTTCAAGCCGGGAGCCTTGGGTGACGACGATTTCGGCAATCTTCTGGTCTTCGGCGCTCAGCGGATGATCGTCATCGACCAACACGTCGTCGGCATAAAGCCGTGCGCCGAGAATTTCTTCCAGTTCCTTGAGGTTGCCCGGCGTGTCCCTGACGCCGAGGCGATCCCCGGCCTTCAGCGTAATGTCGGGTAGCGGTTTGACGACCAGACCCGGCGATCTGCGAATTTCCTCCACCTGCAACCGCCCGTCGGTTTTCTCGATGGCTTCGGCCAGGGTTATGCCGTCGGAGGCCCCTTCTTCTTCGATATAGAGGTGTCCGGTAAAGATGCGCGGCGAGATGTCGGCCATCGGGGCTTCGCGAGCGGGTAGGAGGCGCGGCGCGACGATCCACAGATAGACCATGGCCGCGCCAGCGGCGATCACCGCCGGGACAAAAAAATCGAACATCTGCATACGGCGCAGACCGAGATCGGCGGCGACGGTGACGACCAAAAGGTTGGTCGAGGTGCCGATGGTGGTGGTCATGCCGCCGACCAGAGTGGCGAACCCCATGGGCATGAGGATTTCCGAGGCCGATTTGCCGGTTCGCAAGGCGATGCTGATCAAAATCGGCAGCAGCAGAACGACGATGGGAACATTGTTGACGAAGGCGCTTAACCCCGCCCCGACCACCAGGGTGAGGAGGAGGGATAGCGCCGGGCTGACCGACCAAAGGCGGGCCAGCGACCGGCCGACCGGTTCCAAAGCGCCGGTCCTTACCAGCCCCTGCCCGGCGATCATCAGGGCGCAGACGGCGATTAGCGCCTCATGGCCGAAGCCGTGGAAAAAATCGACGGCGTGAAGCGTCTCGCCCTCGGCCTCGTAGGGAAACAGCTCGAACCCGGCGATCAGCAGAACGAGGACGGCAAGGCTCGAGGTCTCAAGCGGAATTTTCTCCCTGGTGAACAAAACCAGCGCCACGGCGACCAGCGCCATAACGGCGATTCCATGAGGATCGGGCAGGGGAGGGAGAGGCATAGGCAAGGACCTTGTGGAACAGGCTTTGACTGTTTTTCCGATAACTTGAAAAACCATAACACGAATGGCCTCTGAACCTAATCCCGCTTGTTGGGCGGGCGGCGCTCACTTAAACTGCGCCCATGACAACAAAACCGCGCGCCCGTCTCTATGTTGACGCTCCCTTTGACAGCGGGGGAAGCGTTCCGCTGACCAAAGAACAGGCCCACTATCTCCGCAATGTCATGCGCTTCGATCTGGACGAGGCCGTAACGCTGTTCAATGGGCGGGACGGCGAGTGGCGCGGCCGGGTTGCTGAACTGGGCAAGAAGGCGGGTGTCGTTGCTCTCGATGAACAAGTCAGGCGGCAAGCGGACGAGCCGGACCTGTGGCTGTTGTTCGCCCCGATTAAGAAAGCGCGGTTGGATTACATCGTTGAAAAAGCGACCGAACTGGGGGCTTCCGTTCTCTGGCCCGTGGTCACGCAGCGCACCCAGTCGGGACGGGTCAATCTGGAGCGTATGGTCGCCCAGACGGTGGAAGCCGCCGAACAGTGCGAACGCTTGACGCTTCCCGAAGTCCGACAGTGCTGTTCGCTGGAGGCCGCTTTAAAGGATTGGCCCGAAGAACGGCGGTTGTTTCTGTTGGATGAAAGCGGACAAGGGAAGCCCATTGCCGAGGCCCTTTCTCCTTTTCAAGGCCAGCCCGCTGCCTTTTTAATCGGCCCGGAAGGCGGTTTTGCGCCAGACGAGTTGGAATTTTTACGGGGTCATGCGGCTGTGACTTCCCTTAGCCTGGGATCGCGTATATTGAGGGCTGAAACCGCCGCCGTCGCCGCGCTTTCGTGTTGGCAGGCGATGGGCGGGGACTGGCGCTAGGCGTTTATCGTTCTATATGCCACCAATGAAAAAAGTGACTGGATCAAACCTATGAATTCTTCGACCGGACCCGTTCTGACAAAAGCCGATCTCGTGGCCTACCTTGAGTCCGGTTGCAAGCCGCCGGAAAACTGGCGAATCGGCACGGAACACGAAAAGTTCGCCTATACCCTGGACGATTGTCGGCCACTGCAATATGAAGGTGAGCGCGGCGTCAGGGCGGTGCTTGAAGGGTTGCTCCAGTATGGCTGGACGCCAGTTAAGGAAGGCGACAACATCATCGCGCTTAAAGATGATACGGGCGGCTCCGTCACCCTGGAACCGGGCGGGCAGATCGAACTTTCCGGTGCGCCTTTGAAGACCATTCACGAAACCTGCAAGGAAGTGGGCACGCACCTCAATCAGGTCAAAGAGGTGGCGAGTGGCCTGCACATCGGTTTCCTCGGGCTCGGCTATCAGCCCAAGTGGCCGCTTTTGGAAATCCCCTGGATGCCCAAGGGGCGCTACAAGATCATGCGCGAATACATGCCGAAACGCGGCAGCCTGGGGCTCGATATGATGCTCTCCACCTGCACCGTACAGGTCAATCTGGATTTTGAGTCCGAGGCTTGCATGCGGCAAAAATTCCGTATCGCCCTGGCCCTCCAGCCGATCACCACGGCGCTGTTCGCCAATTCGCCATTCAAGAACGGGAAGCCGTCGGGTTTCTTGAGCTACCGCAGCCAGATCTGGACCGACACCGACCCGGACCGTTGCGGCATTCTGCCCTTCGTCTTTGAGGATGGCTTCGGCTTCGAGCGCTATGTGGATTACATGCTCGATGTGCCCATGTATTTCGTCTACCGCGATGGCCAATACATCGATGCCTCGGGCCAGTCGTTTAAGGATTTCATGGAAGGCAAGCTGCCCGCGCTGCCCGGCGAATTCCCGACGATCAAGGATTTCGAGGATCATCTGACCACGGTGTTTCCCGAAGTGCGGTTGAAGAAATTCCTCGAAATGCGCGGTGCCGACGGCGGACCCTGGAACCGGCTCTGCGCCATGCCCGCCCTCTGGGTCGGCCTGCTTTATGACGAGGATTGCATGACCGCAGCCTGGGACCTGGCCAAGGATTGGACCATCGAAGAACACCAGTACCTGCGCGCCGAAGTGCCCAAGCTGGGCCTAAAAACTCCGTTCCGCGGTAGCCAGTTAGGCGACCGGGCGCTCGATGTGCTCGATATCGCCCACGAGGGCTTAAAACGGCGTAAAAACGTCAACGGGCTGGGACAGGACGAAACCATGTTCCTCAACCCCTTGTTCCGCATCGCCGAAAGCGGCCAGACCCCGGCCGAAGAACTCTTGCGCGCCTACGAGCGCCGCTGGCACCACTCGGTCGATCCGGTTTTCGCCGAATATTCGTATTAGGAACTGACGGACATTTAACCGGACAATTGTGCTCATTTTTATGAAGATCAGTTCAATATATGTGTTATATTGTAGATATTTAATAAGAATTATCGCGTGACATTTGATCGGACATATTATGGCACATCCCTGTGTTGAAGACGTTCAAATGATGGAGCCCTTGGTCATTTCCTCGGGATCAAAGCATTATGCCGAGTTAACGGATCTGGCGATTGATCTTGCAGCAAAGGCATCCGGTTTTAAGCGTAGTTTGCCCGAGGGCGTTAACATCGCACTGGCCAATATGGTTCGGGCGATGAACTGCTACTATTCCAATTTGATTGAGGGGCACGCGACGCATCCGGTCGATATCGAAAAGGCGCTCAATGGGGACTTTAGCGCCAACCGTGAAAAAAGAAATCTACAGCAAGAAGCAAAAGCGCATGTGGAGGTCCAAGGCTGGATTGATGCTGGTGGCCTTGAAAGCAATCCGGTTTCCACTGAGGCGTTGCGCGAAATCCATCGTCGGTTTTGTCGTCATTTGCCGGACGAACTGCTCTACCTTGTAAACCCGGATGCCGACGAAAAACTACGGGTGAGGCCGGGAGAATTGCGGGAAACTGATGTTGCCGTTGGGCGTCATGTTGCCATCGGCTTTGCCGCTGTTCCTAAATTTTTAAAGAGATTTGAGCAGGTCTATAGCTCTCTGGGGCGATCAGATTCCATTCTCAATGCGGCGGCTGCCCACCACAGACTATTATGGATACACCCGTTTCTCGATGGTAATGGACGAGTCGCCAGATTGATGTCTCACGCGATGTTTTTAAATCTCCTTGATACGGGCGGTGTTTGGTCAGTGGCGCGGGGGCTGGCCCGAAACGTTGATCAATACAAGGCGCATCTTGCCGCTTGCGATCTACCGCGCCGAAACGATCTGGACGGTCGGGGAAGCATGAGTGAAGAAACCCTCGTTGAATTCACCCGATTTTTTTTGAAAATCTGTATTGATCAAATCGAGTTCATGGAAAAGCTTATGGAGCCGGGGAGATTGCGTGCGCGGCTTTTAATGTGGGCGGAAGAAGAGGCCAGAATTGGAAGTCTGAATAAAAAAGCAGGGCAAGTGTTGGAGGCCGTTCTTTACCGTGGGGAGTTGCCAAGGGGGGAGCTTCCCGGCTTGCTCAATCTAACCGACCGACAAACCCGGCGCATTACGCACCAACTCGCTCTTAGAGGCGTATTGGAAAATACGCTGCCGAAAGAGCCATTGCGGCTGGCGTTTCCTGCTACGCTGGCTTCACGGCTTATGCCGGGACTTTTTCCCGATAAGTTTTAGGCGTTCCTATACCTGGGTGCCGCCGACGGTGAGGCCGTCGATGCGCATGGTTGGCTGGCCGACGCCGACAGGGACGCCCTGGCCGTCCTTGCCGCAGGTGCCGATGCCGGGGTCGAGTTCCATGTCGTTGCCGATCATGCTTACCCGGGTCATGACGTCCGGGCCGTTGCCGATCAGCGTCGCGCCTTTGACCGGCGCGCCGATCTTGCCGTTTTCGACCATATAGGCCTCGGTGCAGGAAAAGACGAATTTGCCCGAGGTGATGTCAACCTGCCCACCGCCGAAGTTGACGGCGTAGAGGCCTTTCTTGACGGACTTTAGAATTTCTTCCGGGTCTTTGTCGCCGCCCAGCATGTAGGTGTTGGTCATCCGGGGGATCGGTTGGTGGGCATGGCTTTGGCGGCGGCCGTTGCCGGTCGGCGCGACGCCCATCAGGCGAGCGTTCATCCGGTCCTGCATATAGCCCTTCAAGATGCCGTCTTCGATCAGCGTCGTGTACTGGGTCGGCGAACCTTCATCGTCAATGGTCAGCGACCCGCGCCGGTCGGCAAGGGTGCCGTCGTCGACCACGGTGACGCCCGGTGCGGCGACCCGTTCGCCCAGCAGCCCGGCGAAGGCCGAGGTTTTCTTGCGGTTGAAGTCGCCTTCCAGGCCGTGACCGACCGCCTCGTGAAGCAATACGCCGGGCCAGCCGGGGCCGAGGACCACGTCCATTTCGCCAGCCGGGGCGGGGACGGACTCAAGGTTGACCAGGGCTTGGCGCAGCGCTTCGTCGATGGAGGCCTTCCAGTTTGTCGGGTCGATCAGGTTTTCATAGCCAACGCGTCCGCCGTTGCCGAAGCTGCCGGTTTCCTGACGATCACCCTCACCGACGACCAGCGCCACGTTGAGCCGCACCAGGGGGCGGATATCGGCCGCCCGGCTGCCGTCGGGGCGGATGATTTGAACCGCCTGCCAGCTTCCGGCCAGCGAGGCCATCACCTGATTGACTCTCGGGTCTTTCGAGCGGGCGTAGGCGTCCATTTCTTCGAGCAGCTTCACCTTGTCTTCAAACGAGGCGCTGCCCAGTGGGTTTTCATCGCTATAGAAAGACTGATTGGTCCCTTGGGGGCCTTCGCCCAGGGTGCCGCTTTGGCCCGTCTGGACCGCCTTGACCGTTTCGGCGGCGCGCTTTAAGGCCCCGTCGGAAAGCTCGGAAGCATGGGCATAGCCGGTCGCTTCGCCCGATACGGCGCGCAGCCCAAAGCCCTGCGAGGTATCGAAGCTGGCCGATTTCAGCCGTCCGTTGTCGTAGGAGAAAGACTCGCTCAACGAATATTCGAGAAACAACTCGCCGTCGTCGGCGCCTTTAAGCGCTTCTACGGTCAGGGCCTCGGTGCGGGATTGATCGAGCCCCGTCTGGTCGAAGAACAGTTGATCGGTGGTGGCGAGTTTGGACATGGTGCCTCTGGTTCCCAATGCTTTGACTAGTCTTCGTCATATAGGACGAAACGGCCAAAGAATCATCCTCCCAGAACAAATTCTTTTTGCCACGCGATCCCTACAGGGCGTAAAAGAGCCGGGATTATCCACTTGACGATTGTCGTTTGGCTGGTTTATCACTTTTTTACGTGGTGATTTGGCGACTGGCTTGCGGCCACGTAAAACAAACCGCTAAAAGGTCCGAGACGAACGAACGCCCCGGCCAGCGGTTTGGGCGTTTTTTTATTGGAATCCGAGGAGATGGCCATGGCTGGCAGCAAAGATAAAACCTGGCGTCCGCGGACGCAGCTGGTGCGGGGCGGGACCGAACGCTCGCAATTTGCCGAAACCAACGAGGCCATCTTCATGACGTCCGGCTACGTCTACGACTCGGCCGAACAGGCGGAAGCGACGTTTAAGGGCGAGATCGAGAAGCATCAGTATTCGCGGTTCTCCAACCCCACGGTCTCGATGCTCGAAGAACGGCTCTGCCTGATTGAAGGAGCGAAGTTTTGCCGCGCCACGGCCAGCGGCATGGCGGCCGTTTTCGGCGCGTTGATCGGCCAGTTGAAGGCGGGCGACCGGGTGGTCGCTTCGCGCGCCCTGTTCGGCTCCTGCCATTTCATCGTCGCCGACCTGCTGCCGCGCTACGGGATTGAGTCCGAATTGGTCGATGGATGCGATCTCGACCAGTGGGCCGCCGCGCTGGCCAAGCCGACCAACGCCGTATTTCTCGAAACACCCTCAAACCCGACCTTGGAAGTGATCGACTTGGCCGCCGTTTGTGAGTTGGCCCATAAGGCCGGGGCGAAGGTCGTGGTCGATAACGTGTTCGCCACGCCAATGCTGCAAAAACCCTTGGCGCTGGGCGCCGACGTGGTGGTCTATTCGGCGACCAAGCATATCGACGGCCAGGGACGTTGTTTGGGCGGCGCGATCCTCACCAACGACGAAAAGCTGCTGACCGAAAAAATCGTTCCTTTCCTGCGCAACACCGGCCCGGCGATCAGCCCGTTCAACGCCTGGGTGATGCTCAAAGGCCTGGAAACCCTGGAACTGCGCATCGACCGTATGGGCGAAAACGCTTATGTCCTCGCCAAACACCTGGAAGCCCGCGGCGATCTCGAGCGCGTCCTCTATCCGGGACTTAAAAGCCATCCCCAATACGACCTGGCGCAAAAACAAATGACCGGTGGCGGCACCATCGTCGCCTTCGACGTGGCGGGCGGCAAAGAGGCAGCCTTCAAGGCGCTCAATCGCCTGGAGTTGATTGACATCTCCAACAACCTGGGCGACGCCAAAAGCCTGGTCACCCACCCGGCGACAACCACCCACCAACGCTTGAGCGAACAAGACCGCGAAACCCTGGGCATCGGCCCCGGCACCGTGCGCCTGTCCGTCGGCCTTGAAGACGTGGAAGACTTGAAAGACGACCTCGATCAGGCGCTGGGCGGGTAAGCCCTTACCGCTGCCAGTGAATATGGCTCAATGGCCCTCCCCCTTTTAGGGGGAGTTGGAGGGGGTACCCCACCCGGCCTCCCCTAGAAGGGGAGGGGGATATTTACCCCTGAATCCAGGGCAGGCCGTCGAAGCGCCAGCCGTTTTTGGTGCTGCGGCGTTTGAGGTCGTCTTTGTCGCCTTCGAAGCCGTGGGTGACGTTGTAGGCCTCAGTGTATCCGGCGGCGGTCAGTAGGATGGCGGCGTGTTTGGAGCGGACGCCCGAGCGGCAGAGGATGAGCAGCGGCGTGTCTTTGTCGAGGCCGAGGCTGTTCACCTGTTCGGCGAACATCGGGTTCTTGTTGCCTGCCGGAAAGTCCTGCCATTCGATCAACAGCGGTTGCCGCCCCAAGTCCGACAAATCGGGAATGCCGACATAGGACCACTCGGCGGTTGTCCGCACGTCGAGCAGTTGCGCTTTGTCGTCTTCGATCAGCTTTTTCCAGGCGTCCTTGCAGGAAATTTCACCGGCGTAGGGTCCTCCAGAGGAATTTTCGGCCACCATTCGCTCCTTATCGTTGGCAGGGAAGACTTTCTGAGGTTAAAGTCTGTTTCTAGACAGGGGTGTCTCAAAAACAAGGTCTTTACCACAAAAAAATAGTTAATCGAACCTTATTATCTCAAGGGGAATGTAGAAAGTTATGGGTCATATGGTAAAAACAGAAACGCTCAACCTCACCCATGGAATGACCTTTCAAGAACTCTACGAGCGCGACGGGCTGATCAAGCTCGACGGGATTTTTCTCGATTTTCTCAATCAGCAGGATGCATCGCTGGCCGAAGGCGTCCGTCAGGCGCGCGATAAGGCGGCCAAAGGAGAAACGCAGGACCGTAAGGAAGAGGCCGACCTGATGCTTGCGGTTGCGCCCCATCTGGATGCCTTTATCGGCGGCCTGTTCGGCAATACCCGCGCACTTGCCGATCTGCGCCTCAAGTACGATAAGCTGTCCCATATCCCCGAATGCAAAAAGAATTTCGTTCAGCGTAAGGCGGCCAAAACCTATTCGGCGGAGGATGCGGATGGATTTGACGGCGAAGCTTTGGCTCGTCAGTTGGAAGAGCTCTTTGGCAAAGAGCTGAGTGAAATTGTCTTCGCCGATGCGGTCATGGCTTGGCTTGAAGACAAAGAGGCCAATGCCGACAAGCTTGCTCTCGCCGAACGCTATGCCGCCTGGGCGTCTTACACCAAGGAAGGGCGGCACAAGCACCGCAAGGGACAGCTTTTCAAGCTGATGCACCATGTCGATCACTTCAATTTGGTCGAGACGGAAACCACCCAGGTGGCCGGGGTTGAGGCCAAGTGCTTGCCGCCCGAGCGGTTCCGCGAGCGCGACGGTTTCCACCTGACCGACAAAGGGGCCGATAAGGCCGGGGCGCTGGACGAAATAAATTATTGCGTCCTATGCCACGAGAGGGGCCGCGATTCCTGCTCCCACGGTATCCGCGACAAAAAGACCGGTGCATACGGCAGCAACCCGTTGCGCGTGCCGACCGAAGGCTGCCCGCTGGAAGAACGCATCTCGGAAATGCACGAAGCCAAAATGCACGGCTTCGGGATTTCGGCGCTGGCCATCGTTTGTGTCGATAACCCCATGGCGGCGGGCACCGGTCACCGGATCTGCAACGACTGTATGAAGGCCTGTATCTTCCAAAAGCAGGATCCGGTGAATATTCCCGAGGCCGAGACTCGCATCCTTAAGGATGTGTTGGAGCTGCCCTGGGGGTTTGAAATCTATTCCCTGCTGACCCGTTGGAACCCGCTCAATTTCGACCGGCCTTATCCCAAAGCGCCGACCGGTTATAAGGTGCTGGTGGTCGGGCTCGGTCCGGCGGGCTTTACCCTGTCGCACCACCTGATGAACGAAGGTCATGCGGTGGCCGCTGTTGACGGTTTGAAGATCGAACCCTTGATGCCCTCGCTCTGCGGCGTTGCGCCGGATGGTCATCATGTGCCGTTTGAGCCGGTTCACCGGATTGCCGACCTGCGCGAGATGTTGGACGAACGCTCCATGGCCGGGTTCGGCGGCGTCGCCGAATACGGGATCACCGTGCGTTGGGACAAGAACTTCCTCAAAGTCATCCGGCTGGTGCTCGAACGCCGTCGGGAATTCGACATGTTTGGCGGGGTGCGCTTCGGCGGCACCATCACGCCCGAAGACGCCGCCGAAATGGGCTTCGATCATATTGCCCTTTGCGCTGGGGCAGGCGCGCCGACGGTGCTCGATATTCCCAACGGTTTGTCGCGTGGCGTGCGCCAGGCGTCTGACTTCCTGATGGCCCTGCAACTGACCGGCGCGGCCAAGAAGGATTCCATCGCCAACCTGCAACTGCGCCTGCCGGTCGTCGTCGTGGGCGGTGGCTTGACGGCCATCGATGCGGCGACGGAGGCTTTGACCTACTACGCCCGTCAGGTGGAGAAATTCCTCGAACGCTATGAAATTCTGGTGGCCGAGCAGGGTGAGGCTGCGGTCAAAGCCCGCTGGACGCCGGAAGACGCAACGGTCGCCGAAGAGTTTATCGCCCACGGCAAAGCCATCCGCGCCGAACGCGAGGCCGCCGAAGAAGACGACCGGGAGCCGAAATTTATTCCGCTGCTGCAAAGCTGGGGCGGGGCGACCATCGCCTACCGCCGCAAGATGGTCGATAGCCCGGCCTATCGCCTCAATCACGAAGAAATCGAAAAGGCCATGGAACACGGCATCTGGTTTGCCGAACTGCTCTCGCCGTTGGCCGTTGAGGTGGATGAGTTCAACCATGCGGCGGGCCTCAAGCTTGAGCGCATGGCGGCCAATGAGGAAGGCAAACTCAAAGGAACCGGCGAGGAAGTGACCCTGCCCGCCAAGGCCGTTCTGGTGGCGGCAGGCACGCGCCCCAACACCGTGCTGGCCCAGGAAAATCCGACGACTTTCGAATTGGATGGGAAATACTTCCAGGCGGTCAACGAAGCGGGCGAGAAGGTGACGCCCGAGTGGACCGCAAAGCCGGAAAACAACGCGGTGCTGATGTCTCAAACGGCCTCGGGAACGCCGATGAGTTTCTTCGGCGACCTCCATCCGTCATTCGCCGGCAACGTGGTCAAGGCCATGGCCAGTGCGCGCAAGGGCTATCCGATTATCGACCGGGTGTTGGCGCAAAAGCCGCCGTCTTCGGTGTCGTTTGAGGAAATTTTCCAAAAAATGGATGAAGGGCTGCGGGTTGTCGTTCAGCGTGTCGAACGCCTGACCCCGACCATCGTCGAGGTGGTAATGAAAGCGCCGTTGGCGGCCAAGGCCTTCAAGCCCGGCCAGTTCTTCCGCTTGCAGAATTTCGAAACCCTGGCCCGCCGGGTTGAGGAGACGACCCTGGCCGCCGAAGGCATGGCGCTGACCGGGGCCTGGGTGGATAAGGAAAAAGGGCTGGTTTCGGTGATCGTTCTGGAGATGGGCGGTTCGTCCAATCTCTGCGCCCATTTAAAACCGGGCGAACACGTTATTCTGATGGGGCCGACCGGCGCACCGACCGAAACGCCGAGTGGCGAAACGGTGCTGTTGGCGGGGGGCGGGCTGGGCAATGCCGTGCTGTTCTCTATCGGTCAGGCGCTGCGTGAGGCGGGCTCCAAGGTGCTTTACTTCGCCGCCTATAAAGATGTGACCGACCGCTATCATGTGGAAAACATCGAAAAAGCCGCCGATAGCATTGTCTGGTGCTGCGACACCGCGCCCGGCTTTAAGCCCGGTCGGCCGCAGGACAAGGCCTTCGTCGGCAACGTGGTGCAGGCCATGGAGGCCTACCAAAAGGGCGAATTGGGCGAGACGGAAATCGGCCTCGGCGATGTGGACCGTCTGATCGCCATCGGTTCGGACCGGATGATGGACGCCGTGGCCCGCTCAAGGCACGAAAACGACGTGCTGGAAGAAGCTTTCAAGGCCGGGCACGTGGCGCTCGGTTCGATCAACTCGCCCATGCAATGCATGATGAAGAAAATCTGCGCCCAGTGCCTGCAAAAACAGGTCGACCCGGAAACCGGCGAGGAAACCGTGGTCTTTACCTGTTTCAACCAGGATCAGGAACTGGACAAGGTGGACTTCAACAGCCTCAACGAACGCCTGCGCCAAAACGCTTTGCAGGAAAAACTGACGGCCCAATGGATCGCCCACTGCTTGGCCGCGGGGTAGGGAAGCGCGAATTGAAACCCCGGGAGAGGATACCCACCTCCCGGGAGACCCAAAACCCGATCTTGGTATTACCAGTTCCCCAGGTTTTCTGCGGGTTTGCGGGGGCTTATCGGCTGGACATCGCCGATCAGATGTGGTGTAACTAGCCCCACTTTTTTGCGGCGCATTATAGGGACCGTATCCCATGCCCGCCTCTAGCCATTTATGCGGAGATCAACAGTGCTTGAAGAATATCGCAAACATGTCGCTGAGCGCGAAGCTCTTGGAATTCCTCCCGTGCCGCTGTCCGTTCAGCAGACGGAACAACTGGTCGCGCTGCTGAAAAACCCGCCTGCGGGCGAAGAGGAGACCCTGGTCGATCTGATCACCCACCGGGTTCCGGCGGGCGTTGACGACGCTGCGCGGGTCAAGGCGAGCTATCTGGCCCAGGTTGCGGTCGGCAATGAAGCCTGTTCGTTGATTTCCAAGGTCGAGGCGACCGAGCTTCTGGGCACCATGCTCGGCGGCTACAACATCGAGCCTTTGATCACACTGATCGACGACGATGAATGCGGCGCAACCGCTACCGAAGCCTTGAAGAAGACCCTGCTGGTTTTCGATTACTTCCATGACATCAAGGAGCGCGCCGATAAGGGCAGCGCCAACGCCAAGGCGATTATCCAGTCCTGGGCCGATGCCGAATGGTTCACCGGCCGTCCGGAAGTACCGGAAAGCATGAAGCTGACGGTTTTCAAGGTGACCGGCGAAACCAACACCGACGATCTGTCTCCAGCACCCGACGCCTGGAGCCGTCCCGACATCCCGTTGCATGCACTGGCGATGTTGAAAAACGCCCGCGACGGCATTTCGCCGGACGAACCGGGCGAGCGCGGTCCGATCAAGTATCTTCAGGAGCTGAAAGACAAGGGCAACCTGGTCGCCTATGTGGGCGACGTGGTCGGTACCGGTTCTTCGCGTAAGTCGGCGACCAACTCGGTGCTCTGGTGGACCGGCGAAGACATTCCCTACGTTCCCAACAAGCGCTTTGGCGGCGTCTGCCTGGGCGGTAAGATCGCGCCGATCTTCTACAACACCATGGAAGACGCGGGCGCCCTGCCCATCGAGTTGGACGTCAACGAAATGAATATGGGCGACGAAATCGAACTGCGCCCCATGGAAGGCAAAGCCTTGAAAGACGGTAAAGTGATTGCCGAGTTCAAGGTCAAGTCCGAAGTCATCTTCGACGAGGTGCGCGCCGGTGGCCGTATTCCTCTGATCATTGGTCGTGGGTTGACCGCAAGGGCCCGCGAAGCCCTGGGCCTTGAGCCCTCGACCCTGTTCCGCCAGCCGCATGCCCCGGAAGACACCGGCAAAGGCTTTACGCTGGCCCAGAAAATGGTTGGCCGCGCCTGTCAGTTGCCGGAAGGTCAGGGCGTCCGTCCGGGCACCTACTGCGAACCGCACATGACCACCGTCGGCTCCCAGGACACCACCGGCCCGATGACCCGCGACGAGTTGAAAGATTTGGCCTGTCTCGGCTTCTCGGCCGATCTGGTGATGCAGTCGTTCTGCCACACCAACGCCTACCCGAAGCTGGTCGACGTCAACACCCACAAGACCCTGCCGAAGTTTATTGAAACTCGTGGCGGCGTCGCGCTGCGACCGGGCGACGGGGTGATCCACTCCTGGCTCAACCGTCTACTGCTCCCCGACACGGTGGGCACCGGCGGCGACTCCCACACCCGCTTCCCGCTCGGTATTTCCTTCCCGGCCGGTTCCGGTCTGGTGGCCTTTGCCGCCGCGACCGGCGTCATGCCGCTCGATATGCCGGAATCCGTTCTGGTCAAGTTCAGCGGTAAGCTGCAGCCGGGCATCACGCTGCGCGACATGGTCAACGCCATTCCATTCTACGCCATCAAGCAGGGCCTGCTGACGGTCGAGAAAAAAGGCAAAAAGAATGTCTTCTCCGGTCGTATTTTGGAAATCGAAGGCCTGCCAGACCTCAAGGTGGAACAGGCGTTCGAATTGTCCGACGCCACGGCGGAGCGCTCGGCGGCGGGATGTACCGTCAAGCTCAACGAAGAGCCGATCATCGAGTATATGAGCTCCAACATCACCCTGATGAAATGGATGATCGCCAACGGCTACCATGACGAGCGGACCTTGAAACGCCGCATCAAGGCCATGGAAGACTGGATCGCCAATCCGCAATTGCTGGAGCGCGACGCAGACGCCGAATATGCCGCCGTCATCGAGATCAACATGGACGAGATCGTCGAGCCCATCGTTGCTTGCCCCAACGATCCCGATGATGTGAAGACCCTTTCCGACGTTACCGGCACCGGCATTGATGAAGTCTTCATCGGTTCCTGCATGACCAATATCGGCCACTTCCGGGCCGCTGGCAAAGTGCTGGATGGCAAGACCGATCTGCCGACCCGTCTCTGGGTTGCGCCGCCGACCAAGATGGACGCCGCCATCCTCACCGAAGAAGGCTACTACTCGATCCTCGGCAAGACCGGGGCGCGCATGGAAACGCCGGGCTGTTCGCTTTGTATGGGCAACCAGGCGCAAATCCGCAAAGGATCGACCGCCATGTCCACCTCGACGCGGAACTTCCCCAACCGCCTGGGCATCGACACCAACGTCTACCTCGGTTCGGCCGAGTTGGCGTCGGTTTGCGCCCTGCTGGGTAAGATCCCGACCAAAGAAGAGTATATGGAGCAAGTCAACGCTCTGGCCGAGGTGTCCGACGAAGTCTATCGCTACATGAACTTCAACCAGATCGAATCCTTCCAGTCGGTGGCCGATACGGTTGATGCCTAAAACAGTTAGTGTTTAGCTGAAAAAGCCCCTGCCGTTCTCGGTGGGGGCTTTTTTGTTGCTTGTCAGGCGTTCAATTGAGAAGATAAACAAGGAAGCGTTGGTAAACTAAAAAATTGAACGGGGCTTTTCGTTTATTATATCGTTCACGAAGAATAAAATTTGAGGGAATGAGAGGTGTTTGGCTATGAACCATGCCCATCCCACCACATCACTCGGTTTTGCCGGCGGGGTATTTCCGGTCGGAACCCATGTCTGCCAGGTCGTAACCGACGATCGGGAACGTGAAGAGGCGCTTCTTGCTTTTTTAACAAGCGGGCTGGAGGCTGGGGAGCGATCCGCCTGTTTTTCTGATAAAATATCGCAAGACGCCGTTTTAAGACACCTCGAAACGAGCGGTTTTTCCAGCGATGAATTGGAACGCGATGGCTTGGTTTCGGTCAGTGGCACGCAGGACGTTTATTTCCCCGGCGGTAAATTTTGCGCCCATACCATGCTCGATACCTTAACGGCATTTCATCAAGGAGCTATCGCCGATGGTTTGCCTGCCGCACGGGTGATTGGTGAGATGGACCCGGAAATCAAAAACATCGAAGGCGGCGAACAACTGCTGGAATACGAAGCGCGGGTCAGCCTACTACTTGAAAAGCATCCGGTGACGGCGGTCTGCCAGTATGATGCTCGGGAGTTCGACGGCGCAATCATCATGGATGTTTTGAAGGTCCATCCCATGATGGTGGTCAACGGAACGATCATCCGCAATCCGTTCTTTATCGCCCCAGAGGAATTCCTCGCCTCCCTGGCTTCCTAGCCAAGTCGAGAAACGACATGCAATCAAACCTGCTCGCCCGGCTTCTGCTGATTCAGAACATGGCCATGCTTATGGAGAGTTGGGAGACGTTGTCCGGGTTCGTCTGTCGGGGGCTGGAAGAATTTCCCGGCGTTCAGTCGGCACGCTATGAGGAAACTTCTATCGAGGCGGAAGAACCGGAGCGCCAATTGGTGATCCCTCTCCATTCCGGTGAGAACGACTATGGCGCGATTATTATGGAAGTTGACGACCGCCCGGCAATCGATCTCTACCTGCCCTATATCCAGAACATGGTGGGCATGATTGCCGTTATCCTGGATAACCGGGAGCAGACGGAACACCTGAAAGCCGAGATCGAAAGTCGCAAAGATGCTGAAACAAAGCTCAGAAAACTGACCAGCGCCGTCGAACAAAGCCCCAGCGCCGTGGTCATCACCGACTTGCGAGGGGTCATCGAATATGTCAATCCCCGCTTTTTACAGATGACGGGTTACAGCCCGTCGCAAACCGTGGGGCGTAATATCAGCCTGTTGCAGTCGGGGGAAACGCCTGAGGAAACCTACGAAGATTTATGGCGGACGATTAATGCCGGACACCGATGGCAGGGTGATTTGAAGGATAAACGCCGAGACGGTAGTACGTTTTGGGCCTCCGTATCGATTTCGCCGGTTTGGGACGAAAAGGGCGAGATTAGCAATTTCGTCGCCATGCACGAGGATATCACCAAACGTAAAAATGCTGAGCAGAAGGTCCGTAAGGCGATGGGGGTGGCGCAGTCCGCCAATAAAGCGAAAAGCGAGCTTCTGGCCAATATGAGCCATGAATTGCGCACTCCCTTGAACGCCATCATCGGCTTTTCCGATACCATCAGGAGTGAAATTTTCGGTCCTATCGGTAGTGCGAGATATGCAGACTATAACAGTCATATTTTCGACTCGGCACAGCACCTTCTTGAACTGATCAACGATATTCTGGACGTATCGGCCATTGAAGCCGGGAAGGTCGAACTGCATGAGGAAAGGCTGTCGGTTTATGAGGTTATGGAAAATTGTTACCGTCTGATCGAGCCACGGGCGGCACAGGGAAAAGTCTGTGTTTCCAAAGCCTTGCCAGATGGGTTGCCGCCGTTTGTGGGGGATGAGCGGAGGATCAAACAATCCCTGATCAACCTGCTAAGCAATGCGGTGAAGTTTACTCCGGAAGGAGGATTGGTCACGCTCGTTGCCGGATTGCTGCCGGATGGTGGCCTTGAGCTATCGGTTGTGGATACCGGTGTGGGGATGGGCAAAAAGGGAAAAGAAAAAGCCATGACTCAGTTCGGTCAGGTCGATTCCGGGCTGAACCGCAAGCATGAAGGGACCGGCCTGGGTCTACCTTTGGTGAAGGGACTTGTTGAACTGCATGGAGGACGGTTCGTCCTTGATAGCAAGCCGGGAAAAGGAACGACGGCGCGAATTCTTTTGCCGCCGAGCCGTGTCTTGGCTCCGGCCGAGTGAAAAGAGGATAAAAGCAAAACAGCCCTGCCCCTACTGTTGAGCTAACTAAAGAGCCCCTACCGTTCTCGGCAGGGGCTCTTTGCTATAATTGAGGGTCATGACGTGGTTTCGAATTTTGATACGATAGAATTTTAGAATTTGGTATTGTGGGCTAGTAAGTCTGATAGTTGATAAGGCTGAGGGATGTCCATTAAGTATTTGGTATACAGTGTATTTTTCATTTTTCTCGCCGTGGGAAGCGCATATTCTGCTGATGAAAATGCGGAAAATTCTCTCACCCTTGGCTTCATGCCCTATCTCAATGCCGAACTCCTGATCGAAAAATATACGCCTCTCACCCAATATCTCGGCAGGAAACTGGGACGTGATATTCACATTTCTGTGGCGAAGGATTACGCCGAACATATCCGCCTTACTGGAGAGGATAAGATTGATATTTCCTTCCTAGGCGGCAGCCCATATGTCGTCATCGGCGATAAGTACGGGAAGAAGCCCCTATTGGCCCGTTATGAATTTGATGACAAGCCATCCTTCCGCTCTGTTCTGTTTGTTGCCAAAGACAGCCCTTTGAAAACCGTAAACGATCTTGTCGGCAAAAACGTGGCTTTCGGCAATCCAAACTCGACCCTAAGTACCCAGGTTCCATTATATGTGCTGCTTGAGGCCGGTGTCGGTCTGGATGACCTGAAATCCTACAAGCATCTGCGGAACCACGACAACGTGGTGCTCGGCGTGGAGTTCGGCGACTTCGACGCTGGCGCTGTTGCGGAAGAAGTATACGTCAGCCACGCAGACAGAAATATCAAGGTCCTCGCCTATTCACCCGCCCTGTCGACCCATGTTCTCGTTGCCCGATCAACCCTGTCTCCTGCCTTGCAAAAAGACATTTCCAAAGCATTGTACGGGATGAAAGATGATCCGGAAGCCAAAGCCGCGCTCATGGCTATTGGCGGCAACCTGACCGGTTTTGTTTCTGCCGTGGATAGTGATTACGACTTGCATCGGACTATCTTGGGCAAAGTCCTCCCCATCCTGAAGCACTAAGGTCGGCGTGTTCGGATGAGGATTTTTCTGGGAAACAAGCACTTCCTGTTTGGGGTAATTATCGCCTTGTTGGCGCTGGTCTTTTTTCTCGCCAGTACACTTGTCTATTTGCAGCAACGCGATCAGCAACACCAAGATTTACTAGAGAAAGCAAATACGGAAGCCGAATTGATCGGGGCTATCCTGACGGACTTTATGCTTCGGAACGACTATTTCGAAGGCCTTCAGTTTCTTAGGGAATGGCCCGAGAACCACCCCGAAGTTGAGCTGCTGGAAGTGGAATTTGACAACGGTCAGAAATTCTTTTCATTCCGTGCGCCAACATACACGAAGACTGAAATTATAAGTAAGCGTGCCTTCCAGTATGGTATGCGCCATCTCACGATCCGGCTTGCCCTCAATTCGGATGGGGTTTCAAGGACTCTGGCCTCCTTGGTGGATAGCTTAATCCTGCTGTCTCTTTTCCTGACAGGGCTGATTGGAAGCGCTTTGTGGTACATGCTTTTCCAGTGGATGATCAAACCTCTGGAAATTGAGATTTCGGCCCGCCGGAAGAGTGAGGAGCAGCTTCGAAAGCTATCCCGGGCCGTCGATCAGAGTTCAAACATGATATTCATCACCGACAGAGACGGGCTGATCGAATACGTCAATCCCAAGTTCACGGAGCTTTCCGGCTATACCCCCGATGAGGCCCTGGGAAAGACGCCACGTCTCCTCAAATCAGATGAAACACCCGATGAAGTTTACCGGGATCTTTGGGCGACCATTCTCACGGGCAATAATTGGCGCGGCGAACTCAAAGACAGACGTAAGGATGGGGGCGATTTTTGGGCCGCTGTTTCCATTTCACCGGTAAAGAGCGAGGATGGATGTGTCACCCACTTCGTCGCCATGCACGAGGATATTACGCATCGCAAGAAGACTGAGCAAAAGGTCCGCAAGGCCATGGGGCAGGCGCAATCGGCCAACAAAGCGAAAAGCGAGCTTCTGGCCAATATGAGCCATGAATTGCGCACTCCCTTGAACGCCATCATCGGCTTTTCCGATACCATCAAGAGTGAAATTTTCGGTCCTATCGGGAATTCCAGATATGCCGACTACACGAGCCATATTTTTGATTCGGCCGAGCACCTTCTTCAGCTGATCAACGATATTCTCGATGTCTCGGCGATTGAGGCCGGAAAAGTCGAGTTGCATGAAGAAAACCTGTCGATTTACGAGATCGTCGAGAATTGTTTCCGCCTCATCGAGCCGCGGGCCAACGAGGGCAATGTTTCCGTTGTTAAAGCCTTGCCGGATGGTTTGCCGCCGTTTGTGGGGGATGAGCGGAGGATCAAGCAATCCCTGATCAATCTGCTCAGCAATGCGGTGAAGTTCACCCCCGAGGGCGGCTCCGTGACGCTTGCTGCCGAATTGTCGTTGGATGGCGGGCTTGAGCTATCAGTGATGGATACCGGCGTGGGGATGGGCAAAAAGCAAAAAGAAAAAGCGATGACCCAGTTCGGTCAGGTCGATTCCGGGCTGAACCGCAAGCATGAAGGGACCGGCCTGGGTCTACCTTTGGTGAAGGGACTTGTTGAACTGCATGGAGGACGGTTCGTCCTTGATAGCAAGCCGGGAAAAGGAACGACGGCGCGAATTCTTTTGCCGCCGAGCCGTGTCTTAAAGCAGATGAAATCGGTAAATATCGAACCGGCGTGACCCATTCAAGCGCGATTCACGCATTCATATCTCACCACGAAGTGGTTCAATATAAATACGATCTGCTCTAGAAAGCACCTGTGCTAAAACGATAGGAACAAGTCATAAAATATACGAACGTGAAGGTCAGAGGGTGCAAAAGGCTTTCAGATATTTATTGGTGCGACTGGGTGTCGCCGGAACCGTCGCGGTCGTGGTCGCCGTCACTGTCGTTTTTTCCGTTGCGGTGGCTTCTTTGGTTGCAATTCTGTTTCTTCAGGTTGCCCTGGTTCCAACTCTTATTATGTCGGTGGTGACGCCAATTTTGGTTGCCACGCCGGTCGCTTGGCAGTTTTGCGTGATTATTCGCGACCTGGATAAGGCCGAGCGTGAGCTGAAAATTCTTGCGATGACCGACGAATTGACCGGTCTCGACAACCGCCGACAGTTCGTTGAAATGGCGACAAGGCACATCAGTTATATTCGCCGGTTTGGCGGTGAAGCGGCGTTGATTGTTCTCGATATCGATCACTTCAAAAAGATCAACGACACCTATGGTCACCAAGTGGGTGACGACGTTCTAAAGTCTCTCGTTCCGCCAATCAGGAGCCAATTGAGGGAAGTCGATACCTTTGCCAGGATTGGCGGTGAGGAGTTTGCCGTTCTTCTTCCCCATGCCGGTCTCGAAATGGCCCTAAGGGTGGCGGAGAGAATTCGCCAGGCCGTGGCCAAGCAGTGTAGCGAAAGCTGCCCTGAAGGGATTGAACTGACCGTCAGCCTGGGGGTGGCGGCGACCGAAGGGGCAAACGCTCAATACGATGAATTGTTCGATCAGGCCGACAAGGCCCTTTATGCGGCGAAGCAAAACGGGCGGAACCGGACGGAAGTGGTTCCCGCCGTATTGGAAACCTTCGGTAAGGAAGCGCCCGACTGGGTGATTTGAGGAAAAGGAAAGAGCCCTGCCGGTTGGCAGGGCCCTGTTTTTTGTCTTATTCGGCAGCAATGGCCGTGGTTTCGGAGTGCTTGAGCAGATAGTCGAAGGCCGACAGCGCGGCTTTCGAGCCTTCGCCCATGGCGACGATAATCTGCTTATAGGGCACCGTGGTCACGTCGCCGCAGGCATAAATGCCGGGTTGGCTGGTCTCGCAGCGTTCGTTGACCACAATTTCGCCGTAGGGCGTCATCTCGACGAGGTCTTTCACCACGTCGCTGTTGGGCACGAGTCCAATCTGAACGAAGACGCCCGCCAGATCCTGGGTCCGCACGTCGCCGGTCGCCCGGTCTTGGTACTGAATGGCCGTCACCTTGCCGTTTTCGGCGAGGATTTCCTGCGTTGCGACGTTCTTTAAGATCGTCACGTTGTCGCGCTTTTCCGCCTGATCGACCAGCACTTTGTCGGCCTTCAATTCGGGCAGGAACTCAAACACCGTGACCGATTTGACGATCCCGGCCAGATCGAGGGCCGCCTCGATGCCGGAGTTGCCGCCGCCAATCACCGCCACGTCCTTGCCTTTGAAGAAGGGGCCGTCGCAATGAGGGCAGTAGGCCACGCCGTTGCCGATATTTTCTTTTTCACCGGGGCATCCCAACTCACGCCACTTGGCGCCTGTGGCGATGATCACGGTCTTGGTGTCGATCACTTCGCCTGACGATAGAGTAACCGTCTTGACCTCACCGTTTTTGATGGACTCCACCCGGAAATGCTCCTTCAAGGTGATGTCGTATTCCTTGAGGTGGGCCGCCAGATGGGCCGACAGTTCCGGGCCGGTGGTCTTGGGCACCGAGATGAAGTTCTCGATCCCTACTGTGTCCTTGACCTGTCCGCCGATACGGTCGGCGACCACGGTCACGGCCAGGCCTTTTCGGGCCGCATAGATTGCCGACGCCACACCGGCCGGACCGCCGCCGATAACCAGAACGTCTTGCAAAGGCATTTTCTCTTTAGGCGCGCTATTGGCGACCGACTGAGGCTTTTTCTCCATCAGCTTGTCGACCAGGACCGATGGGTCGATCTTGCCGTTGGCGAAAATCTCGCCATTCAGGTAAACGCTCGGCACGCCCTGGATGTCGCGTTCTTTGATGACATCGGGGAACAGGCCGCCGTCAATCATCTCAGCCGATATTTTCGGGTTGAGGACGGCAAACTGGTTGAGCGTCTGCACTACATCGGGGCAGTTGTGGCAGCTTAAACTGACGAAAACCTCGAAATGCAGTTCTTCATCAATTTCGGCAATGATGCTCTTCAGGCTGTCATCCAGTTTGATGGGGGTTCCTGATGCATGGAGGACGGCCAGGACCAGCGAGTTGAACTCATGTCCGCCGGGAATGCCGGAAAACCGGATGCCGCTGTCTTTACCGTCCGCTTCGACGGAGAAACTGATGGGGCTGCGCTGGGTATCCGGCGCGTTCCGTTCTTCCACCGAGATGCGGTCGCTGATCGAGGCGAAATCGGTAAGGAATTTCTTGAGCTCGGTGCGCTTTTCATGCTCACCCGTTTGCAAGACCAGGGTGACGTCGCTTTTCATTTCAGCCGTATAGCCCTTCAGAGCGGCCAGGATATCTTTGCTCAACATGGGTTTTTCCTTCTGGTTGCTTGCGGCATTCGCCGGTTTTCTAACGTTCGTTATTTTAGAGGGGGCCCGACCCGCCGGAGGCGGGCCGGGTTGGGGAGGGGACTTAGATTTTGCCGACCAGATCGAGGCTCGGGGTCAGGGTTTCTTCGCCCTGTTCCCAGGCCGCCGGGCAAACTTCGCCGTCGTGCTGGGCCACATACTGGGCGGCCTTGACCTTGCGGACCATGTCCTTGGCCGAGCGACCGATGCCCAAGTCGTGGATTTCACAGACCTTGATGATGCCGTCCGGGTCGGCCAGGAAGGTGCCGCGGAGTGCGAGACCGTCTTCTTCGATCATCACGTCGAAGCCGCGGGAAATGGCCCCGGTCGGGTCGCCGAGCATCGGATAATTGATTTTGCCGATGGCCTCGCTGGTGTCGTGCCAGGCTTTATGGACGAAGTGGGTGTCGGTCGAGACCGAGTAGACTTCGACGCCCATGCCCTGAAGCTCTTCATAGTACTTGGCCATGTCTTCCAGCTCGGTCGGGCAGACGAAGGTGAAGTCGGCCGGGTAAAACAGGAAGATCGACCACTTGCCCTTGACGTCCTCGGATGTGATTTCCTTGAACTCGCCATTGTGGAAAGCCTGGGCGGTGAACTCGGGAATGGATTTGTTGATCATGCTCATGGTTGCGTCTCTCATTGACTAAAAAGGTTCAAACTAACTTGGCGGGCTGTCGTTCCGCCGTCCGTCTTGATGAACCCACTATGCCCAAGAGCGATCGATTAATAAAATGGTATATTTCCATGATAATCATTGATAAAATAGATCAATAAGATTTGGCCCTCTCAACCAAGTTCAGGTGAGATATGAAGATCCTACCGACGATGAAACAGCTGCAATATTTGACGGCTTTGGCCGAGCATATGCATTTCGGCCTGGCCGCCGAGGCTTGCTTCGTCACTCAATCGACGCTCAGTTCGGGAATTCGAGATTTGGAAGAAGTGCTCAATGCTCCGGTTGCGGAGAGGACCAACCGTTCGGTGATGCTCACACCGCTTGGCGAAAAGCTGGCTGAGCGGGCGCGACAACTGATTAGCGATGCGGAGGCCATGGTTGAGTTGGCCAATGAAAGAGCGGCGCCGCTGTCTGGGTTGCTTAGGCTCGGAGTTATTCCGACGATCGGCCCTTATCTTCTGCCTCGGGTGGTGCCTGCCTTGCACCGGGCTTATCCGGAGTTGGAGCTTTACCTCCGTGAAGATTATTCCGACCGGCTTCTCGACTGGCTTGGCACCGGCAAACTTGACGCCTTGTTGATGGCCTTGCCGTTCCCGATGGACGGCGTAGCGACCGATGTTTTGTTTGATGACGGTTTCGTCCTGGCCTGCCCGCCGGGTCACCGCCTAGCCAAACGGCGGTCGGTCGGAATGGACGACTTTGCCGACGAGCCTTTGTTGCTGCTCGAGGAGGGGCATTGTCTGCGGCAGCATTCGTTGGCTGCTTGCAGTCTGGAAGGCCGGGCCAAGAGCAAGGGATTTGAGGCGACCTCCATGCCGACGCTCATTCAAATGGTTGTCGGCGGGACCGGCATAACCTTACTTCCGGAAATGGCGGCGGATTCGGGAATCGCCAAAGGACTGGATATTGCGTTGGTGCCTTTGAAGAAGGGGATGGGAACCCGTCAAATCGGTCTGATCTGGCGGAAAACGTCGTCGCGCGGCGAAGAGTTCAAACTGCTCGGCGATTTCATCAAAGCCCAAATGGGAAAAGAAAACGGATAGGCCCTAACCCGCCGTGACGTTGGCGGAAAACAGGTAGCCGATGCCGTGGACTGTTTTGATGATCTTCGGGTTGCGCGGATCGTCGGCGATCTTTTTGCGCAGATGCCCTACATGGACGTCGATGGAACGGTCAAACGGGGTGCCGGTGCGATTGCGCGCCAGATCGAGGATTTCGTCGCGGCTGAGCGTCCGGTTGGGGTGGGTGACCATGACCGCCAGAATGTCGAACTGGGCGGTGGTCAGTTTGACCGAATCGCCGTCAGGCGAGGTGAGAATACGGCCGGTCAGGTCGAGGGTCCAGCCATTGAAGCAGAGGCTTTTCGGCGGCGCCGACTTTTCCTGGTCCTTGGCCTTGGTACGACGAAGGACGGAGCGCACCCTGGCGAGAAGTTCGCGGGGTTCGAAGGGCTTAGGCACGTAGTCGTCGGCGCCCAATTCCAGGCCGACCACCCGATCGACCGGTTCGCCGCGGGCGGTGAGAATGATCACCGGCACTTCACGGGATTCGCGGAGTTTTCGCAGGTAGGTCAGGCCGTCCTCGCCTTGCAGGTTGAGGTCGAGCACGATCAGGTCGTAAGCGCCGGTTTCCATTTCTTTGAGCATGTCGACGCCCGTATGGGCCGCGGTGACGGAATAGCCGCCAGGCTCCAGGCAGCGTTTGACCAAAGCGCAGACTTCCGGTTCATCGTCAACGACAAGGATCATAGCGTTACCTGCTCCAACTCTTACTACCCAATTCGGTCTATCGCATTGCGCACGTATTGGGCAAGCTCGGCTTTTTCGAAAGGCTTGGAAAGTAGGTCGCTTTCGGAGAGATAAACGTCGTCTCGACCGAGCGCCTTATCCGGATAACCCGACATGACCAAGGTTTTGGTGCCGGGCCACCGGTTGCGTACTTCGCGGACCAAATCGATACCATTGGTGCCGCCAGGCATCTCCACATCGGTCAAAACGAGGTCGATATCTTTACCCGATTCGAGAACGGCGATGGCTTCCTGCGTATTGGCCGCTTCAAGGATCGAGTATCCGAGACCGATGAGGATTCGCCGCACATAAGCCCGGACTTCGGTTTCATCCTCGACGAGCAGAATGTTTTCCGACCCACGCGGCATGTCCTGGATGCGGGACTTATCTTTCTTTTTGACCGATTCTTTAGGGTCCATATGGCGCGGCAGATAAAGGATGATGACCGTCCCGTCTCCTTCGCGGCTGTCGATGGCGGCGTAACCGCCGGAGCGCCGGGCGAAACCATAGACCATGCTGAGGCCCAATCCGCTGCCCTGGCTCATTTTTTTACTGGTGAAGAACGGCTCGAAGGCGCGCTCGGCGACCTCGAAAGGCATGCCGCAGCCGTTATCGGCCACAGAAATCAAAACATAGTCTCCCGGCGGGACTTTATGGGCGTTGCGCCCGACGTGTTGCCCCTTCACCGTCACCAGCAGGTGCCCGCCGTCGGGCATGGCGTCGCGGCTGTTGATCGCCAGATTGAGAACTGCGCTTTCCAATTCGTTGGGGTCCGAGGTGATATTCCAGTTTTCGCCGTCGAGACGAATCTCCACTTCGATGGAACTGCCGAGAGTTCGTTGCAGCAGATCGGACATGCCGGCGATGGTCCGTTTGGGGTCGTAAACGTCTGAATGGAGCGCCTTTTGGCGAGAGAAGGCGAGAAGACGCTTGACCAGACCGGCGCCGCGCCGGGCCGAGGAAAGGGCCGCATCGGTCGCATCGGCGACACTTTCATCAAGGTCTTCCCGATCTTCCAGCAAGGCCAGATTGCCGATGATGATGGTCAGCAGGTTGTTGAAGTCGTGGGCGATTCCGCCGGTCAACTGGCCGACGGCTTCCATTTTCTGGACCTGACGCAAGATGACGTCGGTTTGGCGGCGCTCGGTCACGTCTTGGCCGAGGACGAAATATCCCTGAATCTCGCCGCCTTCCCCGAAGTGGGGCAGGTAGGTCAGTTCGTTGATGATCGAGCGGCCGTCGGGAGTTTCCAGATTGAAGTCGCTGGCCACCGATTTCCCGCTTAAAACCGCATTGAGGTCGTTTTCGTGACCCGGATAGAGTTCGCCGCCGAGCACATCCCAGACTTTCGAGCCGATCACCTGTTCGTTGGTGAAGCCGAACCATTCTTCATACATGCGGTTGGCGAAACGGTAAGTTTTGGTCGAATCGACATAGCCGATTAAAACCGGGACCGCATCGGCGATCATCCTGAGCCATTGCTCGCTTTGTTTCAGGTTTTCAAGGGCTTCTTTCAGTTCCTGGGTGCGCTCTTCGACCCGTGCTTCGAGGGTGTCGACACTTTCTTTAAGCGCCTGTTCAGCCCTGATTTGTTCGGTAATGTCTTTGTAGATGGTGACGAAGCCGATATTCGGCACCGGCGTGCCGCGGACCTCGAGAATGGTGCCGTCCGGCCGTTCACGGACCAGCCGGTGCTGCTCGAACTGGCGGGCCAGCTCCATCCTTTCCTGGGTGAGTTCCTCCGGGTCGCCGGGTCCGTATTCGCCGCGTTCGGCGTTAAAATAAATCAGATCCCTTAAGGACGTTCCTTCGGTGATCGTTCCCTCGGGAAAGCCGAGCAGCGTTTCAACTCTTTTATTCCAGGCGCGCAGCATCAGGTTTTCATCGATGATGGTGAAGCCTTCATCGATATATTCAAGCGCCGCTCTCAGACGATCGGTCCATTCCGTCGTGGCGGATAGGGCGTCGTCGTCGGTGACGGAAAGCTTTGGCCTAGCCGGTTTTACGGTCATTTGAACGGCATCTTTCGCCTGTTTGGTTTTCCTTAGTCTGGTTGGGCTCGCCTTTTTAAAGGAGCGCATACCCAGCCTTAACCCAAGCAGCCCCTAGGTCACTTGCGCAAGCTCGTTAGCATTTTTTTACAATTCTTCACGACCGTTGGGCCGCTCCACCTACTAGGCTGCAAACTCGTTCCCGACGGTTTAATCTTGAGGGAGCTAAAAATAAATTGGCAGGCTGAGTCCGAATAACCTTTGGACACGGCACGAAGGGAGGGCTAACCTCCACGGCGCTAATAAAAATACCGCCCGATCGAAAATAAGAATGATCGTAGAAACTGGCGGAGGCGATTGGGAGACCTTCAACTCTGACCGCAACCTCGTTAGAGAGAACGGTCCTGTTTGTGCCTCTATACATTTCTTCGAAATTCTTGGGCGTATTAGGCAAGAAGTGGCGGCTTGAGGCTGTTCGTTCTTAATGCGGACAGGCGAGAACGTCAGGGGATAAAACAGACAGAAACGGAACGCCATGACGGCAAAGATTTACAAGGCTCCTCATATGGAGCTCGTCAAACCGGAACTGGATACGTTTCCGAAGCTTCTTCTCGATAACGCAAAAACCATTGGCCATAAGCCGGCCATGCGTGAGAAAGACTTCGGCATCTGGCAGGCCTGGACCTGGGCGGAAATGACGGAAGAGATCAAGCAACTGGCCGGCGGCCTGCTTGCTTTAGGTCTCAAGCCGGACGAAAAAGTCGCGATTATCGGCGACAACCGCCCGCGCCTTTACTGGGGCATGTACGCATCGCAGTCGATTAGTGCGGTGCCGGTCCCGATGTATCAGGACTCGGTGGCCGACGAAATGCAGTTCATCTTGGAGCACGCCGAGACCAAGATCGCCATCGTCGAAGATCAGGAGCAGGTCGATAAACTGCTCGAGATCAAGGATCGCTGCCCCAAGCTGGAGCACATCATCTACGACGACTCCCGCGGTCTGCGCGACTACAACCAGGACTTCATCAACTCCTACGATGAAGTCCAGGAGATGGGCCGCAAATACGAAGAGGAAAATCCCAACTTCTTCACCGAAAACGCCGCCAAGACCAAGGGCGAAAACCTAGCCATCATGCTCTATACCTCGGGCACCACGGGGCGCCCGAAAGGTGTGATGCTGAGCCACAACAACTTGGCGATTATTGGCAAGCAGAGCTCTCAGCTTGAGGGCTTGAATTCGGACGACGAGGTGCTGGCCTATCTGCCCATGGCTTGGGTCGGCGACAACGTGTTTTCCATTGCCCAGGCCTGCTCGGCGGGTTTCTGCGTCAACATTCCGGAAAGCGGTGAGACGGTTCTGACCGACCTTCGGGAAATCGGCCCGACCTATTACTTCGCGCCGCCGCGGGTTTACGAAAACCTGCTGACCACCGTAATGATCCGCATGGAAGACGCCAGCGCGATCAAGCGCAAGATGTTCCACTACTTCATGGATCATGCCCGTAAGGTCGGCTCCGACATTCTGGATGGCAGGCCGGTCGGCGGTATGGACAAGCTGAAGTATAAGATTGGCGAATATCTGGTTTACGGCCCGTTGAAGAACGTTCTCGGGTTTTCCCGTCTCAAACTGGCCTATACCGCCGGTGAGGCCATCGGCCCTGAAATCTTCGATTTCTACCGGTCGCTGGGCATCAACGTGAAGCAGCTTTACGGCCAGACCGAATCTTCGGTGTTCATTACCATTCAGCCTAATGGGCAGGTGCGCTCCGATACGGTCGGAACGCCATTTCCGGGGGTTGAGATTCAAATCACCGATAGCGGCGAGGTGCTTTACCGTAGCCCTGGCACCTTCCAGGCTTATTACAAGAACGATGAGGCGACGGCCGAGACCAAGACTCCGGAAGGCTGGGTCCACACCGGCGATGCCGGCTTCATCGACGATGAAGGTCATCTCCGGATTATCGACCGGGCCAAGGATGTCGGCAAGCTCAACAGCGGCGACATGTTCGCGCCCAAGTATCTCGAGAACAAGCTGAAGTTCTTCCCGCAGATCAAGGAAGTGGTGACGTTTGGTCACGAAAAAGACAGCGTGACCGCATTCATCAACATCGATCTTGAAGCGGTTGGCAACTGGGCGGAGCGCAACAACCTCGGTTACGCCGGGTATACCGACTTGGCGCAGAAGAACGAAGTTTATGCGATCATCAAAGACTGCGTTGAGAAGGTGAATGAGGACCTCGCATCCGATACTCACCTCTCAGGCTCCCAGATCAGCCGCTTCCTGGTTCTGCACAAGGAACTGGATGCCGATGACGGCGAACTGACCCGGACCCGTAAGGTCCGTCGTAAGTTTGTCGCCGAGCGGTATAGCACGTTGATCGACGCGCTTTATTCGGATCAGAACGAAGTGCATGTGGACGCCGAAGTGACCTTCGAAGACGGACGGAAGGGCCGGATTACCGCCGACCTGAAAATCTGGGATACGAAGACCTTCGAGCCGCTGAAAAAAGCCAGCTAAGGGGACGATAACAGCATGGCGAGAAAAGCATTCGGCGACGTGATCCTGAAGGCGGAGAACATCTCTCTCTCCTTCGGTGGCGTCAAGGCCCTCCAAAACATTAGTTTTGAGGTCCGAGAACATACCATTTCGGCGATTATCGGCCCCAACGGGGCGGGGAAAAGCTCGATGCTCAACTGCATCCAGGGCTTCTATCACCCGCAGGAAGGGACCATCACCTACCGCGGCAAAGTCCGTCGGGCGCAAAAGTCTCACGAGGCGGCGCGCAACGGGGTGGCTCGGACCTTCCAGAACATCGCTCTGTTTAAAGGGATGTCGACGCTCGATAACATCATGACCGGGCGTAACACCAAGATGAAGTCCAACTTCATCCTGGATGCGCTGTACTTCGGCCCCTCCCTGAAGCAGGAGCTGGAGCACCGGGAAAAGGTCGAGCAGATCATCGATTTTCTTGAAATCAACCACATCCGTAAGACGCCGGTCGGCCGTCTGCCCTACGGTCTGCAAAAGCGGGTCGAGTTGGGCCGCGCACTGGCTGCCGAGCCGGACCTTCTGCTTCTCGATGAGCCCATGGCGGGTATGAACATCGAAGAAAAAGAAGACATGTGCCGGTTCATCCTCGATGTGAATGAGGAGTTCGGAACGACCATGGTGCTGATTGAGCACGACATGGGTGTGGTGATGGATATTTCAGATCACGTCGTGGTGCTCGACTACGGCAAAAAGCTCGCCGAGGGCGAGCCGGACGTCGTGCGCAACGACAAGGACGTGATCGAGGCCTACCTCGGAGTGAGCCATGACTAACAAAAGACTAGCCGCAACCGGCCGCGCCGGGGAGGGACGAAAGTAATGGAAATCCTCAATACAATTTTTGTGGCGCCCTTTATCGAGATAGCGTCCTACCCGACCTTCTTCTTTGAAGTGTTGATCGGCGGACTGCTGACGGGTGTCATGTATTCTCTGGTTGCCCTCGGCTTCGTGCTGATTTTCAAGGCCTCCGGCGTTTTCAACTTCGCACAGGGCGCCATGGTGCTCTTTGCCGCACTGGCCTTCGCCTCCTTCCTTGAGTGGGGCATCAGTGTGTGGATCGCCCTGCCCATGACCTTGGTAGTCATGATCGCCGTGGCTTACCTCATTGAAAAGCTGGTACTTGGCAGGCTGGTCAACCAAGAGCCGATTATTCTGTTCATGGCGACCATCGGTATCGCTTATTTCCTCGACGGCTTCGGCCAAACCATCTTTGGCGCCGAAATTAAGTCGATCAATATCGGTATTCCCGATGGCACCTGGGAAATTGGCGGCATGCTGATCCCGGAATTCGACATCGTGGCGGCCTTCGTGGCCGGTCTTCTGGTGATTGTTTTGGCGATCTTCTTCCAGAAAACCCGGGTCGGGCGGGCGTTGCGCGCCGTGGCCGATGATCACCAGGCGGCTCTTTCCGTCGGCATTCCGTTGACCACCATCTGGACCATTGTTTGGTCGGTGGCCGGTATCGTCGGTCTGGTTGCGGGTATCATGTGGGGCGGTAAGCTGGGCGTTCAGTTCTCGCTCTCGCTGATTGCCTTGAAGGCTCTGCCGGTTCTGATGATCGGCGGCTTTACCTCGGTGCCGGGCGCCATCATCGGCGGTCTAATTGTTGGTGCCGGCGAAAAAGTCGGCGAGGTTTTCTGGGGTCCCGCGATCGGCGGCGCCATCGAAGACTGGTTCGCCTACGTCGTCGCTCTCATTTTCCTGCTGTTCCGGCCTCAGGGTCTGTTCGGCGAAAAGATTATCGAACGGGTGTAATTCATGCTGTACCGCGAAGCAGGACAATTCAAAACCAGCTACCAGAAAGATCAGCAGATCTTTCCGATTACGCAGGACCGGGTTTTTGTCGCCATTATTCTGGCGCTTGCCTTTGGTGTGGTGCCCATGGTTGGCAACGACTACTGGCTCGGCACCATCTTTATCCCATTCCTGGTCCTCGCCATGGCGGCGATCGGCCTGAATATTCTGACCGGTTACGCCGGGCAGTTGAGCCTTGGGACCGGCGGTTTCATGGCGTGCGGCGCCTTCTCGGCTTACAAACTGACAACGGCGTTCCCCGACATGAACATCATCATCGTGCTGATTGCTTGCGGGGCGATAACCGCTCTTGTCGGCATTCTGTTCGGTATTCCGTCGCTCAGGATTAAAGGGTTCTATCTGGCGGTCGCTACATTGGCGTCTCAGTTCTTCCTGGTCTGGCTGTTCAACAAGGTTCCCTGGTTCACCAACTACTCGGCCTCGGGCGTGATCAACGCTCCGCCCCGTGAGGTTTTCGGTGTGCTGGTAACCGGTGCGGAAGCTCACCCGGAAGCCAAGTATCTTTTCGTTCTGTCATTGGTGGCGGTGCTCGCCCTGGCGGCGAAGAATATGACCCGTAGTTCCCTGGGGCGCAATTGGATGGCCATCCGTGATATGGACATCGCCGCCGAGATCATCGGGATTAAGGCGCTTCAGACCAAGCTGTCGGCCTTTGCCATTAGCTCGTTCTATTGTGGCATTGCCGGCGCTCTTTGGGCTTTCGTCTACGTGGGGTCTGTCGAACCACTGGCCTACGACATCAACCGCTCGTTCCAGGTCCTGTTCATGATCATCATCGGCGGACTGGGTTCCATTCTGGGCTCGTTCCTCGGCGCGGCTTTCATCGTGTTGTTGCCGATTTTAATTAAGAATGCCCCGGCGTTCCTCGGACTTTCGATGGCGTCGGATATGGTCAGTCATATCGAAGCAATGGTCTTCGGCATTCTGATCATCTTCTTCCTGATTGTCGAACCGCACGGGCTCGCCCGTCTGTGGACGATTGCGAAGGAGAAATTGCGCCTCTGGCCGTTCCCCTATTAATCAAACCGGGCGGCGGAGTTCGCAATAAGAGTAATGTAGGTTTTAAAATGTTGAGTTTACGAGGTTTTCCACCTCGTGATAGAGTTCCCCAACCGACCTCAATGCCCTGGCTATTCAGGGGGCCAATCGGCCGGGTAGGGAAACATTAAGTAAACCCATTTGGGAGGCAAAATATGAAACTTAAAACTATCGCAATGGCTGCTCTTGGCGCCGCCGTCGGCGTTTCGGCAATGGTGTCGACCGCTCCGGCAATGGCCGATCAGTTTATTCCGGGCACGGTCTACCGTTCCGGTCCGTACGCTCCCGGCGGCATTCCGTTCGCCGATGGCTACGCCGACTACATCAAGCTGATCAACAAGGCTGGTGGCGTCAACGGTGTTAAAATCGAATACGAAGAGTGTGACACCGGGTACAACACCGCCAAAGGCGTTGAGTGCTACGAAAAACTAAAAGGCAAAGGCCCGACCGGCGCTGCCGGTTTCCAGCCGCTGTCCACCGGCATCACCTACGCGATCACCGAAAAAGCGACCGCTGATAAAATTCCGGTCCACTCCATGGGTTATGGCCGCGCCGCCGCAACGGTTGGTTCGGTATTCCCTTACGTCTTCACCTTCCCCGTGACCTACTGGGCCGGTGCCGACGCCATTATCCAGTACATCACCGCTCAGGAAGGCGGTAGCCTCAAGGGCAAGAAGATCGCTCTGGTTTACCATGACTCCGCTTACGGTAAAGAGCCGATCGCGACCCTTCAGGCCCACGCCAAAAAGGCTGGCTTCAAGCTCTCCCTGCATCCGGTGTCTCACCCGGGTCTTGAGCAGAAAGCTACTTGGCTGACCATTGGTCGTAAAATTCGTCCCGACTATGTTGTGATGTGGGGTTGGGGTGTGATGAACTCCACCGCGATCAAGGAAGCCAAAGCCGTTCGTTTCCCGATGGACAAGTTCATCGGCAACTGGTGGGCCGGCAATGAGCCGGACGTTCTTCCTGCCGGTAAAGCTGCAATTGGCTACAAGGCTGCGCAGTTCACCAGCCCAGGCAACTTCCCCGTGATTGAAAAAGCGCGTGCGCTTTACGATGCCGGTGAAGGAACCGCCAAAGATGTCGGCACTGTCGGCTCCATGATCTACAACCGTGGTCTGGCTGCAGCCTTCTACATCATCGAAGCCATGAAGACGGCTCAAGAGAAGTTTGGCAATAAGGAAATGACCGGTGAGCAGATGCAGTACGGTTTCGAAAACCTGGAAATCACCCAGGCCGAAATCGATGCCGCTGGTCTGACCGGCATGATCACCCCGATCACCGTTTCGTGCAACGACCACGAAGGTGGCGGACAGGTCCGTATCTTCCAGTGGGACGGCAAAGCCTGGAACCCGACTTCCGAGTGGCTGAACCCGAACCGCGACATGCTGCGTCCGATGTATGAAGCCGCTGCCGCCAAATACGCCAAAGAAAAAGGCGTGGCTCCGCGGAGCTGCAACTAAGCTTGCGGTAAGTAAGTTTTCGATAGCGAAGCCCAGCCCCGGTTGGGCTTCGCCAATCGAAGCCGAGAGATGAATAGCGAAACGTTCGTTGGTTTAAGGAAAAAACTATGAGCGAGACAGGAAACACCCTTCTCACGATTAACAATATCGAGGTGATCTACGATCACGTCATTCTGGTGCTGAAAGGGGTTTCCCTAGAGGTTCCGGAGGGGGGCATCGTGGCTCTCCTCGGCGCTAACGGCGCAGGGAAAACCACCACCCTGAAGGCCATCTCCAACCTTTTGGGAGCGGAGCGCGGCGATGTAACCAAAGGGAACATTATGTACAAGGGTGAGCAGATCGATGCGCTCAACCCCAACGAATTGGTCAAACGGGGCGTCGTCCAGGTAATGGAAGGCCGCCACTGCTTCGAGCACTTGACCATTGAAGAGAATCTTCTGACCGGGGCCTATACGAGAGCCGACGGCCGTGGCGCAATTAACGACTCGCTGGAATTGGTTTACAATTACTTCCCGCGGTTGAAACAGCGCCGGACGTCTCAGGCGGGGTATACTTCGGGTGGCGAACAGCAGATGTGCGCTATTGGGCGGGCCCTGATGGCCAACCCAAACATGATTTTGCTCGACGAGCCTTCCATGGGTCTGGCTCCTCAGCTTGTTGAAGAAATTTTTGAGATCGTCCATCAGCTCAATGAGCAGGAAGGCGTTTCCTTCCTCTTGGCCGAGCAGAACGCCATGGTCGGTCTCAAGTATGCTCACTACGGCTACATTCTCGAAAACGGCCGCGTGGTGATGGATGGCGACGGCGACTCGCTGCGCAATAACGAAGACGTCAAAGAGTTCTATCTTGGCCTCGATTCAGGTGGCCGGAAGAGCTTTAAGGATGTCAAACATTACCGGCGCAGGAAGCGCTGGCTGGCGTAGGGACTACTCAAAGGAATCCGCGACGATCCGGGGCTTTTGCGAGTCCCGAACCGTTTAGCATGTTTAGAAATTAGGCGCGAAACAAGGACTTACGGCAATGTCCGACACCTTTTACGACGATCTGGAAACCCGCTCAGCCGATGCTCGGGAGACTGCGCAGTTCGAGGCTCTCAGGGCGCAATTGGCCCATGCCAAGAGCAAGACCTCTTTTTACGGCGAGATGTTTAAGGATCTGGATCCGGCAACCATTACCGACCGGGCGGCGCTTTCCAAATTGCCGCTGACCCGCAAGCACGACCTGATCGCGCAGCAAAAAAGTAACCCGCCGTTTGGTGGGCTGAATGCGGTGGGACTGGAAAACATGTCCCGGCTGTTCCAGTCTCCGGGGCCGATTTTTGAGCCTCAGGGGGAAGGTGACTTCTGGCGCGGTGCGCGGGCCTTCTATGCAGCGGGCTTCCGGGCCGGTGATCTGGTCCATAACAGCTTTTCCTATCACCTCACCCCGGGCGGCTGGATCATGGATGCCTCGGCGCGCGCCGTCGGCTGCACCATCTTTCCGGCGGGCATCGGCAACACCGAACAACAGGTAGCGGCCATCGACCATTTGAAGCCGGTCGCCTACTCGGGTACGCCGTCCTATTTGAAGTCGCTGCTCGACAAAGGGGCGGAAATGGGGCTCGACATCTCGTCGATCAAAAAGGCCATGGTCGGCGGTGAAGCCTTGCCGCCGTCGTTGCGTGCCGAATATAAAGACCGCGGCGTGATGATGTATCAGAACTTCGCCACCGCCGATCTCGGTTTGATCGCCTATGAATCACCGGCGCTTGAAGGGATGATCTGCGATGAAGGCGTGATCGTCGAAATCGTCCGCCCCGGCACAGGTGAACCGGTAGCCGAAGGCGAAGTGGGCGAACTGGTTGTTACCCTGCTTGGCAACGATCTTTATCCGCTGATCCGCTTTGCCACCGGCGACATGACCGCTGTTTTAGCAGGCGAAAGCCCCTGTGGACGCACCAATATGCGGATCAAAGGCTGGATGGGCCGTGCCGACCAGACCACCAAGATCAAGGGGATGTTTGTTCATCCCGAACAGGTCGCCGAGGTGGTCAAGCGCCACAATGAAGTCAAGAAGGCCCGTCTGATTGTCGATAATGCAGATAACAAGGACTTCATGACCCTTCATTGCGAATTGAACGGCGCAGGCTCCGACGATCTGCAGAAAGCGGTTAACGAGACGCTCAATCAGGTCTGCAAGGTCAAGGGCGATGTGAAGTTCGTTGAGGCCGGATCGCTGGCGAATGACGGTAAGGTGATCGACGATATTCGGACCTACGAATAGGCCTGATATTGCTATTGATATTTGACGGAAAGGCGGTGCATCGAGCGCCGCCTTTTTTGCTTTTTCTAAAAAAAATAAAAAAAAGGCATGCCCGGCATAAATTCGCCACATTCATCGTCCTAAATATGATCATCAGGTCTCCAGATATTGGAGCCAGGGAGAAGTCCCCCTCTCCCTTACCCCCTGATAACCACGGATGCCGATCCCCAGCGGCCTGGTTTCTCCCCGAACCAGGCCGCTACTTATTTTGGCTGTTTCCGGGTGGCGTTTATTTGCTATACCTCCACGCAGGATTTTCTACGGGTTCTAAACTTCATGACCACTTTCAGCGGCCACGATCTGAGTTGCATCAGGGGGGAACGTCTGGTGTTCCAGGGATTGAACTTCGCCATCGAGGCGGGGGACGCCCTGGTGCTGGTCGGTCCCAACGGTAGCGGCAAGTCGAGCTTGCTACGGGTTATGGCCGGTTTGCTCAAGCCGGCAACCGGGCAACTGGCCTGGAACGGCGAACCGGTCAACGACGACCCGGAGGAGCATCGCGGCCGCCTCCACTACGTCGGACACCACGATGCCATTAAGCCGGTGCTGACGGTTTCCGAAAACATCGCCTTCTGGGCCGGGCTTCATGCGGGGGAAAACGATGCCGAGGTGGCCGTTGAAAAGGCGCTCGATATTCTTTCCATCCCCCATCTTGCCGAAATTCCCGGGCGATTTCTTTCGGCGGGCCAGAAACGGCGGGCCAATCTGGCGCGGATATTCGCTGCACCCGCCCCTGTCTGGCTACTTGATGAGCCGACGACGGCGCTCGACAAGGCCTCCATCGCCAAGCTCGAAGAAGCTCTGGCCGAACATCGGGCCGGGGGCGGCATGGTCATCCTCTCGACCCATATGGATGTGGCGCTCGAAAATCCCAAGACCCTTGATCTGGCTGAGTTCACCGTGCCACTGACACCGCTTGAAGCGGGAGACATGATGCTATGATGCGGGCCTTCTTTCTGACCATTCGGCGTGACCTTAGGCTAGCGCTCCGGCAGGGGGCGGACAGCATCATGGTGGTGATGTTCTTCGTCCTAACCGCCGTGCTGTTTCCCTTCGGCGTCGGGCCGGAGTTGAATATTCTGGCGCGCATCGCCGCCGGGGTGATCTGGGTCGGGGCGCTGCTCGCCTCCATGCTGTCTCTGGAGCGGTTGTTCCAGGCCGATTATGAAGACGGCAGCCTGGAACTGCTGGCCCTAACGCCGACTCCGCTTGGCGTCATCGTGCTGGCCAAGGTCTGCGCCCATTGGCTGACCACCGGTTTACCACTGATCATCGCCTCGCCATTGCTGGCCGTGCTGCTCAATATGAGTTCCGACGGCTTCGGCGTCATGCTGATTGCCTTGTTGCTCGGCACGCCGTCGCTCAGCCTCATAGGGTCGATCGGCGCGGCGCTGATTTTGGGCGCGCGGCGTGGAGGGGTGCTGCTGTCGTTGCTCGTTTTGCCGCTCTATGTGCCGGTATTGATTTTCGGTGTCGGGGCGGTCGATGCGGCGATTGGCGGGTTTGAGGTCAAGGCTCAGTTGTTTATCCTCGGCGGGATCTTCCTGGCGACCTTGCCGCTGGCCCCGATTGGCGCAGCGGCGGCGCTTCGGCAAGCCTTGGAATAGACATAATTCAACATTATTCGGGTTTTCCCTCGCGCGATTGACCGGAATCACTGGAAATCAAGCGTCAGGGCGGTTAAAAAGCCTGCCACGTTAAAAGGGATGTGACGGAAAATGCATCGTTTTGCCAACCCGAACCGGTTTATGAAACTGGCCACCAAGCTGACCCCCTGGGCGGCCTGGAGCACGGTTATTCTATTGGGTGCGGGCCTCTATTACGCCTTGTTCGACTCGCCTTCCGACTATCAGCAGGGCGAAACAGTGCGGATGATGTACGTCCATGTGCCGGCCGCCTGGATGGGCATGTTCTGCTATGTGGCCGTTGCCGTGGCGAGCGCCGTCGGACTGATCTGGAAACACCCTCTGGCCGATTTGGCAGCCAAGGCGACCTCTCCTGTTGGTGCTGCCTTTACCTTTCTCGCTTTGTTGACCGGTTCACTTTGGGGCAAGCCGATGTGGGGCACCTGGTGGGTTTGGGATGCGCGGCTGACCTCTATGTTGATCCTGCTGTTCCTTTATCTTGGCCATATGGCCTTGATCAACGCGTTTGACGACCAGAGCCGGGGTATGCGGTCGGCTTCGATCCTCGCGCTGGTCGGCGTGATCAATATTCCGATCATCAAGTTTTCCGTCGATTGGTGGAACACCCTGCATCAGCCCGCAAGCGTGGTCAAAATGGATGGTCCGGCGATCCACCCGGAGATGTTGATCCCCCTGCTGTTGATGGCGGCGGGCTATAAGACTTTTTATATCTGGGTCGCGTTGCTGCGTATCCGTCGCGAAGTGATCGCCACCAAAATTAGAGCGATCCGTTTGAGGCAGGTCGTATCGGCGAACGGCGCATAAGACTATAAATTCTGAGCCGTGCCATAGAGCGGCCACAATGGCCTCTTAAGAAGCATCGCTCAGACCAAATATTGCAAGAGAGAACGGAAACGTGGACAGCATTATGGAATTTCTCGACATGGGGGGCTATGGCGCCTTCGTCTGGCCCGCCTTCGGCGCGTCGGCGTTGACCCTTGCGGCTTTGCTGGTCGCCAGTTTCCGCAGCCTGAAAGCGGATGAGAAGACCCTGGCGATGCTTCAGGCCGCTCAGCCGTCGCGCCGCCGTACTCCCGAGCAACCGGAATCCAAGGAAGAAAAAGAGTGAAACGCAAGCATCGCCGTTTGAGCATCGTTCTTTTGGCGCTCCTGGCTTTAGGCGGCGCCGTGGCTCTGGTCATGGCCGCTTTTGAGGAAAATATCGTTTTCTTCTTCAGCCCGACCGAAATTGCCGAAAAGCAAATTACCGCGGACCAACGTCTGCGCGTCGGCGGTTTGGTCGAAGAAGGCAGTATCGGCAAGGCCGAAGACGGGGTGACGGTGGAATTCGTCGTGACCGATACCGTCCATACGGTTCCCGTTTCCTACAAGGGCATCCTGCCCGACCTGTTCCGCGAGGGGCAGGGCGTGGTGATCGAGGGCCACCTGATCAACGGCGTTTTCAAGGCCGACAACGTGCTGGCCAAGCATGACGAAAACTACATGCCGCCCGAGGTGGCCGACGCGCTCAAGAAATCGGGCACTTGGCAGCACGCCGAGGAAGATTTGGCGAAACAGAAATAGCGAACGGACGATAGGGGAAATTCATGACCGTTGAAATCGGCCACTATGCCCTGGTTCTGGCATTGTTCGTCTCCATCTTACAAGGGACCGTGCCGCTGATCGGTGCGGCGCGCGGTCAGCATCGCTGGATGGCGGTGGCCGCCCCGGCCTCCTGGGCGCAGCTGTTCACGGTTTCCGTGGCCTTCGCCGCCCTGACGGTGGCCTATGTGGGCTCCGATTTTTCGGTTCTCAACGTGGTCAAGAACTCCCACACCACCAAGCCGCTGCTTTATAAAATCAGCGGGGTCTGGGGCAACCATGAAGGCTCCATGCTGCTGTGGGTGCTGATCCTCGCTATCTTCGGTTCGGCGGTTTCCCTATTTGGCCGCAACCTGCCTGAAGGATTAAAGGCCCGAGTGCTTTCCGTTCAGGGGCTCATTGCAGTGGGCTTTTTGCTGTTCATCTTGTTCACCTCTAATCCGTTTGAGCGGGTCTTTCCGCCGCCCCCTGACGGGCAGAGCCTCAATCCGTTGTTGCAGGATCCGGGATTGGCTTTCCATCCGCCGTTCCTCTATCTCGGTTATGTGGGCTTTTCCATGGCCTTTTCGTTCGCCATCGCCGCGCTGCTCGAAGGCCGGGTCGATCCGGCTTGGGCGCGCTGGGTGCGGCCCTGGACCCTGGCCGCATGGTCCTTCCTGACCGTCGGAATCGTGCTCGGCTCCTGGTGGGCCTACTACGAGCTCGGTTGGGGCGGCTGGTGGTTTTGGGACCCGGTGGAAAACGCCTCCTTCATGCCCTGGCTTGCGGGAACGGCGCTGCTCCATTCGGCGATCGTTGCCGAGAAACGCGACGCCTTGAAGGCCTGGACCGTTTTCCTCGCCATCGTCGCTTTTTCGTTGAGCCTGCTCGGCACCTTCCTGGTGCGCTCCGGTGTGCTGACCTCGGTCCATGCCTTCGCCACCGATCCGCAGCGCGGGGTGTTTATCCTGATCCTGCTGATCATCGCCATCGGCGGGTCTTTCGCCCTGTTCGCCTGGCGGGGTCCGGCGATTAAGGCAGGCGGGATGTTCAAGCCGGTTTCCCGCGAGGGCAGCCTGCTGTTGAACAACCTTTTGATGACCACGGCCACCGCGGTGGTTCTGCTGGGCACGCTCTATCCGTTGTTCATTGACGCTTTGGATCTGGGTAAAGTTTCGGTCGGCGCGCCGTTCTTCAATGCGGCCTTTATTCCGATCATGATTCCTCTGGTGCTTGCCATGGCCGTGGGGCCTTATCTTTCCTGGAAGCGCGCCGATCTGTTCCCCGCTTTGTTGAAGCTGAAGTTCGTCTTCATTGCATCCCTGGCTGCCGGGGCGATGACCTTTTCGATGAAGGAAGGGGCGTCGGTTCTGGCGTCCTTCGGTATATTTATGGCCGTTTGGCTGGGGGCGGGCACCGTTTGGGAGTTCGCCAACCGTATCAAGCTATTCCGCGCGTCGCTCGGTGAATCGCTCAAGCGGATGGTCAGGATGCCGCGCTCCATGTGGGGCATGAGCTTCACTCATTTCGGTCTGGCGGTGGCCATTGTCGGGATGATCGGCGCCGAAGCCTGGAAGGTCGAAAGCATCCAGATGATGAAGCCGGGCGAAACGGTCACGGTTGCCGGATGGGATTATACCTTTGAAGGCGCCCGCGATGTGGCGGGGCCCAACTATGCGGCGCTCCGCGCATCCTTTACCGTGCGGCGGACGGGCGAGGACGAAATTTTCGTGACCCTCAGGCCGGAAAAGCGGGTCTATACCGTCTCGCAGCGCCCAACCACTGAGGCGGCCATTCACACCACATGGCTGGGCGATCTTTATGCGGTGATCGGTGATCCTTCCGAAGAGATCAAGGGCGCTTTCGTCACCCGGCTCTATTTCAATCCGCTGGTTGTTTGGATGTGGGTCGGTGCCTCGATTATGGTGTTCGGCGGGTTGGTCAGCCTGACCGACCGACGCCACCGGGTCGGCGCGCCGAAACGCAAAAGCGGGGCCGTTCCGGCGGCCGCACCGGCGGAATAAGGAGAGATCGCCCGTGAGTAAACGTCTGATCTATCTTCTGCCGCTGGGCATCTTCCTGATCCTGGCCGTCTATTTCGCGGTCGGCCTGACCAAGGACCCGCGCAAGCTGCCTTCGACCCTGATCAACCGGGAGGTCCCGGCCTTTGACCTTCCGGCTATCCAAGGGTTCGACCGGGGCTTTTCGAGCCAGGACCTGATGGGGCAGGTGACGCTGGTCAATATTTTCGGTTCCTGGTGCGTGGCCTGTCTGGCCGAGCATCCGTTCCTGATGGAGCTCAAGAAAAACAACGTCATTCCCATCTACGGAATCGACTGGCGCGAAAAGACCGACGGCGCGGCGACGCAGTGGTTGGAACGACACGGCAACCCCTATACGCTGGTCGGCGACGACCGGGACAGCCGGGTCTCCATCGACTTCGGGGTGACCGGCGCGCCCGAAAGCTTCATCGTCGATAAAAAGGGCATTGTCCGCTACAAGCACATCGGCCCGATCTATCCAGAAACCTGGAGAGACACCCTGTTCCCCATCGTTGAGGAGCTGCGAAAGGAATGAGGTTCGTCGCATCCCTGATCATGGCGCTGGCGCTCATGCTGCCAGCCCTGCCCGCCCTTGCGGTCAACCCGGATGAAGTGCTGGCCGATCCCAATTTGGAGCACCGGGCCCGCGAACTTTCCAAGGAACTGCGCTGCGTCGTCTGCCAGAACCAGTCGATTGACGATTCCGACGCCGAACTGGCGCGCGATCTTCGGGTGATTGTTCGCGAACGCTTAACCAAGGGCGACAGCGACCAGGAAGTGATTGACTACGTTGTCGCCCGCTATGGCGATTTCGTACTGCTCAAACCGCCGTTCAAGGGGATCACCTATTTCCTTTGGCTGGGGCCCATCCTGTTCGTCACGCTTGGTATCGCCGCCGTCGCCGTTTATTACCGCAAACGCCAGACGACCGTTGCGGAAGGTGGAGACGGCAGCACTAACAAAAAACTTTCGGCGGACGAAAAGGCCCGCCTGGACGCTCTTTTGAAAGACGAGGATGACGCATGACCTTGTGGATCGCCATCGCCGCTCTGACGGTCATTGCCTTGGGGATTATCGCTTTGCCCGTTTTGCGAGGCGGCAAAAAAGCGGTGAAGCGCGCCGACTACGACGTCGCCTTGTTTAAGGAACAACTGAAGGAGTTGGACCGGGAGCAGGAGACCGGCTTGTTGAACGAGGCCGAGGCCGAAGCTGCCCGCCAGGAACTACAGCGGCGTCTCTTGGCGGCCGATGCCGAGCGCAATCAGGAAGCGTCCCTGGCCGAAGATCGGGTGAGTCCATTGGGTTTGGGGGCCGCACTGGCGGTGACGATTGCGGCTTCGGTGGCGCTCTATTTCTATCTCGGCCAACCCCATTTGCCCGATTTCCCCATCGCCCAGCGGGACTTGGAAAAAGAACAAAATGTCCAGGCCGATGCCGAATTGAAGAAAATGCTGGGGGCGCTGGAAAAACGCCTTGCAGAAAATCCCGACGATCTCAAAGGCTGGCGGATGCTTGGCCGCTCCTATGCCGCCATGGATCGCTATGGGGAGGCCGCCGAGGCCTTCAAGAAAGCGGCCACCCTCACCGGAGAGGATAAACAAGCCTATTCGGCGGTGCTGACCAATTTTGTCGAAAACAGATTTTTCGCCGGTGACGGTCAGGTGGATGGGCAAATCTCCGAGGCCATCGCCAAGGCCCGCACGGCGGACCCGCTTAACATGAAGGCATGGTTCTACGACGCCTTCCTTAAATCGAAAGCGGGCGACGTCAAAGGCGCCTTGCAGGACTGGGTCGATATGAAGGCGGTTGCGCCTGAAGATGCCGCTTGGTTGCCTCAGGTGGAAAAACAGATTGTCGACGCAGCCCAGGCCCTGGGCGTCGATGCCGCTTCGGTTGAACCGACGCCGGGACTCCTTGAGGAGTTAAACCGGTTGGCGGGGCATGAAGCCGCGGCCCAGGCTCAAACCGAGAACAAGGGTCCGACAGCCGAGCAGATGCGTGATGCCGCCGCGATGAGCGAAGAGGAGCGATCGGCAATGATCCGTTCCATGGTCGAAGGGCTGGCGGCCCGATTGGAAGAAAACCCCGACGACAAGGAAGGCTGGTTGAAGCTTGCCCGAGCCTACCGGGTGCTTGGTGAAACGGCCAAGGCCGAAGAGGCCGAACGCCGAGCGGCAGGCGGAATCGCTGACAGCGAAACCTCGATTGATCTTCCCGCCGGGACGAGCGAAGGCCTGAAAAAACAGATCGCCGATCTGCGTCAAAAGGTTGAGGACGATCCCAAGGATTTGGAAAGCTTGCAGACCCTGGGCCGCACGCTGCTCTCCATGGGCGAAGCCGATCAGGCCATTCCGGTTTTTGCCAAGGTCGTCGAACTCCAGCCGCAAGATAAAGCGGTGCTGACCGAATATGCTTCGGCCATCTTGAGCGCCACGCCCAAGGGCGGCAAGTTCCCGCCGGAATTCATCGAAGCGGTTAAGAAAATCGAGGCTGTCGATCCCAACGATAGCAACGCGCTCTGGTATCTCGGCATGGCCGCCCAACAGGCGGGCGACAAGCAAGGCGCTCTGGCCTACTGGAACAAGCTGCTCTCCCTACTGAAACCCGACAGCGTCCCTTACGCCAAACTCAAATCCCAAATCGACGCGCTGAAGTAGGCAACGGCACTTGATGCCGAGGCCGGTTGTTCTAACATTGAGGGCGACCGCTCACCGTACAAGGCACGTGGAGAGAAGTGCATGGCATTTGCCGACGACCCAAATTTCGATCCCAAGGGATGCAAGAATTGCCTTGAGAACCGCTCTCTTGATTTCGACATCACGATGGCGTTTCAGCCGATTGTCGACATAGCCAATCGCTCGGTTTTTGCTTACGAAGCTTTGGTGCGGGGAAAAGATGGGGCCGGAGCCGGAGCGGTTTTGTCGCGGGTGACCGAGGAAAATCGGTATACTTTCGACCAGACCTGCCGGGTCAAGGCCATCGAATTGGCGGCTCGTCTGGATATCTCCTGCAATCTCAGCATCAACTTTTTGCCCAATGCGGTTTATAAGCCGGAAACTTGCATCCGAGCGACCATGGAGGCGGCCGACCATTTTGGCCTGCCCGTCGAGCGGATTATCTTCGAGGTGACTGAAGCCGAACCGATCAAGGACCCTGGGCACCTGATGGGCATATTCGATGAATATCGCGAGCGGGGGTTTATCACGGCCATCGATGATTTCGGCGCCGGGTATGCGGGGCTCAACCTGTTAACCAAATTCAAGCCTCAGGTGCTGAAACTGGATATGGAACTCTGCCAAAACATTGCGGAAGACCCGATCAAGAAAACCATCACCGAAGGCACAATCAAGACGGCTAAGGCGCTTGGTATCAAAACCATTGCCGAGGGAGTGGAGACGAAAGAGGACGTCGCCGCACTATGCGCATTAGGCATCGACTACCAGCAGGGCTATTTTTTCGCCAAACCGGAAATCGAAATTCTGCCTCAACCGGATTTTTCCAAGCTCGGGTGAGCTTCCGTCAGCCTGTCATGCTGGTCCGCTCTCTTGGAAAGCGAACCGTGACCCGGGTTCCCTGGCCTTTGCGGCTGAGGATTTCCATTGTCCCTCCGTGCAGCTCGATAAGAGCCTTGGTCAAGGGCAGGCCCAACCCGGTCCCTTCCTGATTACGGGCCAATCCGCTGTCCACTTGCCCAAACACATCGAGCGCCGTCGCCACTTCCTCTTCGGTCATCCCGATACCGTTATCGGAAACCACGAGAACCACGGCGCCCTGTTCGTCGCACCGGGCCTCCATGGCGACATAGCCGCCTGCCGGGGTGAATTTAACGGCATTGGAGAGGAGATTAACCAAGATTTGTTTGAGGCGGCGTTCGTCGCCTCGAAGGGGCGGCATGTTGGTGGGGACCATGCTCGTCAGTTCGATCTGCCCGGTTTCCGCCCGGTTTTGAACCATCTTTTTGGTGGCGGTGAAAACCTCGGCCAAATCGATATCCGTCTCATCAAGCTTGATCGCATTGGCCTCGACTTTCGATAAATCGAGAATGTCGCCGATCAGCGCAAGAAGGTGTTCGCCTGAGTGGTGGATGTTATTGATGTATTCTTTGTATTTCTCATTATCAATTGAGCCGAAGACGCCTTCTTGCATGGCATTGGAAAAGCCAATAATCGCATTGAGCGGGGTGCGAAGCTCATGACTCATATTGGCGAGGAAGTCCGACTTGGTTTTGCTGACTTCTTCGGCTTTGCCGATTGCTTCTTTTAGCTTTTCTTCCGCTTTCGCCCGCTCAATGGCGGTCAACCGAAAGACCTCCATCGCATTGGATATTTCCCCGACTTCATCCTTATGCCCCCGATATGGTACGGCCGCTTGGGTGTCGCCACTAGCCAGACCAGCCATGTATTTGGTCATTTCCCCCAAAGGTTTGACGACTCTGGAATAGAAGAAGAAATACATAAACAGCGAGGCGAGAGAAACAAACAGCAGGGAAAGGATGACCGACACATAGACCATTTCCTGTTTGTTGTTGGCGATAACGGTATATTGGGAAACCAGTTGATCGCTAAGATGGAGAAGCTTGTTCGACAACACCATCAATTCTTCAATGATCTTATAGCGACTCAATCCAACCGATTCTGAGAGGTCGATAAGCTCGACGGAACGCTTGAACTGAGCCAGGGCTTGCTCGATCTCGACGATCTTTGCCTGCATCGCCGAATCGTCGATGGCCTCGGTTTCCTTAAAAGAATCGGACTTTCTGTCGGCCGGGTATACGCCGCCATTTTTTGCCGCGAGAAGGGTTGAAGAAAAAACGGTTTCGGCTTCCCGATACTCATCGAGGTTGGGGTGTAGCGCACTGTGTGCAGCGGCGGGGTCATCGGAAAACAGAATTTCGTAGCGCCTGATTCCCATCAAATCGCCTAAACGGTACTCAATGCCCTCAAGATCTTCATGACAGGCGGCGCAATCCTCAACGGTGGCGATATCGGCCGTATAATAGTTGAGCACCAGTTTTCCGTTATCTTCTTTCGCCGCATAATAGGTGCGATCGGGATTGTTTTTAAGGAAGGCATTGGCCTGAAAGTCCATCTCCGATTCCAGTCCCTGTTCGGGGTTTATCGGGTTTTCGGAAATGATCGAGATATTCGTTGGCGAGGCGGCTGAATACTCGGTGTTGATCAGGCGTGTGAAGGTCGCGGGAAACGGAAGATAGGGATGGGTGCTGTCCCCGAGCGTCATGGTCAGGTCGACATTTGCTTTCGCCGCCTCGGTGACGACGACTTCGGTATAGACCTTGCGCATCGCCGTCACATACTTGTCGAACTCGAGAATGTTTCTTTCGATATTCCCAAGTACGCTTTTTCCAAGCGTAAATCCGAGAACGGATTTACCCATGGATTGCGACAGCATGCGCTGACGTCCCAGTGCGTTTATGATGTCCGCATCGTCCTTTGCCCGGCCTAAAACCTGCAAAACGAACACGCTGGACCCAAAAACGACAAGCATAATGACCAACAAGACGTTGGCGAATGTTGCTCTAATTGTCATCCGGTTACATTCCCACGGGACGCATCTTATACGGACTTTGCTATCTTTTAAAACTACAAAGTATCCCACCCCTCCTCCGCCAACTGCATCCCCCTAAAACAACAACCCCCTCCGCTAAAAGCCGAGGGGGTTGATTGGTGGAGCCGAGGGGGGGGTGCGCTGATGAATTGACAAAGTTTGCCATTTTATGCCATTTTTGTGGGTGAGGAGACATTGGAAATGGCGACAATGAACGTATCTTTGCCCGATGGAATGCGGGCCTGGGTTGAGGATCGGACCAAAAGCGGCGACTACGCCAATGCCAGCGACTACATCCGCGATTTGATCCGCCATGACAAGGAACGGCGCGAGGCGCTCATGCTGGCGATACAGGACGGCCTGAACAGCGGTATTAGCCCACGCAAAGCTGAAGACATTCTTGCCGCGGCGAAAGCCAAGCTTAAGGATGGCTGACTACGTTCTTTCCAACCGGGCGGACGATGATCTTGGCGGCATATACGTTTACAGTTTCCGGGAATTCGGCGAAGAACAGGCCGATGCCTATTTCGCCAAACTCGTCGCCAGCTTAAACACCCTAGCCCAATCCCCGCGCCTCGGGCGGTCGGCGGAAAGCCTGCACCCTGGCTTGTTCCGCTACGACTGCGCGGCCCATGTTATTTTCTATGCCGAGACTAAAAACGGCATTTTCGTCGTGCGGATTTTGCATCACGGAATGGATGTGCCACGCCATGTTTGACGGTGCTTGTTCAACAAACTAGATAGTGTTCCCGCCCTGCCAACTGCATCCACCTAAAACAACAACCCCCTCCGCTTTTGGCGGAGGGGGTTGATTGGTGGAGCCGAGGAGGATCGAACTCCCGACCTTCGCATTGCGAACGCGATTTTTCAGGAAACCACCAATTTTAGATAGATGAAAATACTCTATTATTATCCATTATAATCAGCATGTTATAAATATGCTGTCTGCTTTTGTCTGTTGTTGTCCATGGAAATTCACTGATGTTATCACTTATAACGCACTTACATCTGGTTGGGTTTGGTGGTAAATTGTGACGATGAAAGCACTGATAAGCACGAACCTGGTTTCTAAAACCGAGCCAGCTCAAAAGCCTTATGAGGTCCGGGATACGCGGGTGAAAGGGTTCCTGCTGCGCGTACAACCAAGTGGAACAAAGACCTACTATGTTGAGTACCGTAGAGGAAAACGCAAACGCCTGGGGCCAGCCGATGTTTTGCAACCAGATAAGGCCCGAACCGAAGCCCGGAAAATTCTAGCCGCCGTTCACGGGGGAGAAGACCCTGGGATTCAGGCGAAACGAGATTCAGCCAAAACCATTAAGGAATTCATTGATCATGTTTATGAACCATGGGCCATCAGTCACCTCAAACATGGAAAAGAAGCAGCGAACCGAATTCGATCTATCTTTTCAAAATTCATGGAACGCCCATTAAGCGAACTTTCTGCCCATGAAATTGAGAAGTGGCGGTCCCAAAGGCAAAAGGACGGAAGAAAGCCCACCACCATTAACCGAGACCTTGCTGAATTGAAGGCAGCCTACTCCAGAGCATTGGATTGGGACTTCGTTGATGAAAACCCGTTGCGTTCGATTAGGCCGAGCAAAACCGACACTATTTCACGAAACCGATTCTTAAATGATGACGAACTTAAATCGTTAAAACAGGCGTTGGATGATCGAGAAACAAAAATACGTGCCAAAAGAAAGTCTGGGAACCAATGGCGAGCTGAAAGAGGCCAAAAGACGCTAGCCTCTTTAGATGACCTCACTTTCGCCGATCATCTAAAACCCATGGTTATACTGTCGCTCAACACGGGCATAAGGCGAGGAGAACTTTTTTCCCTAGAATGGGGGAGCATAAATTTTGACCGATTGATCTTAACCGTACGGGGAGCAACAGCGAAGTCGGGTAAAACGAGATATATCCCTTTGAATACGGAAGCCCTCGAAACACTTCAGCAATGGAAAAAACAATCAACAGAAACCCAGGCCTTGGTGTTTCCTGGTCGTAATGGAGAGAAATTCGACAACGTTAGCAAATCTTGGAGTGGACTTTTGGAAGATGCCGGAATTCAGAACTTCCGATGGCACGACCTCCGTCATACCTTTGCATCAAGATTGGTAATGGCTGAAGTTGACCTTAATACCGTCAGAGAACTACTTGGGCACGCCGATCTGAAAATGACTTTACGATATGCCCATCTAGCGCCTTCTCACACTGCTAAGGCCGTAGAGAGACTTGTGATGTAAAATTTCAGGTGCCCATGAAGAGAACAATTCCAGAAGGCAGTTTTTGTAAGCCTTTACTAGCCATTGAGTATTAATCAGATCGATAAAGTACTTCCTCAACAGCAGATGCCGTTTCAGTACGCCCATTTAGCGCGGAATACAAAACTGCCCTAAGCTATTTAGGAATAACGCGTGGAAAATAAAGGTAAGCCTAGCCGGAAACGGTCCAATACCCCAACGCTTAATGCCGTTTCAAATCCAATAAGGATTCCAATAGAAGAAGCCTCGAAAATCCTGGAAGGGCTCGGGCTAAATCAAGCCAATTCAGAGGTTATTTCTCGGATTGAGGAGAGTATCAGTGTTTGGGAATCCCTTGTGGAACAAGATATGAGAATGTCTGAGGAATATGGCGGGGAAAGAAAGCTGTTAGCGGATGTAAGAACCTCACTTATTGAGATCGAAAGCCTCCTTTTTACAGAGCCGAAATATTCGCAACACCAGCCTGTCAAACCTGAAAGTAAAAATGGGATCGAGGTAAAGCCAAAGGCGATATCTAGTTACATTTATAGGCAGCTGACTGGATATTTGCAGTGTTCTGGCGGGCGACGAGTTTCTGGGATTCAGCGCTTGGGCGAATGTAAAGAGGCAATTCACGATATTCGTGAAGCGATTGAAAAAGTGGAAGACAACTTCTCTGTTAAGTCAGCCAATTGGAAAGTCATAGATTATGCTTTTCTAGTCAATAGAGTGGCTGAAATATGGACAAACGAAACAGGGCAGGCATTCACCCGCAGTAAAAAACGTCTCAATAATCGCGATCCTAAAAGCTACTCACCTACAACCTTTTTGTTAGATGTCTGCAACCTAACAAAATATCCATATCCAAAAAAAAATGGCATCAGTCGCCTAATAAGAACCTGGATGGAGAATAACCCTCAACAAGAGAAAACTGAGGCGAATTAACCCGCACCTGCGGTCACGAATTCGCCTTACGAATCCTTGGAAAATTCAGCCGATTAGGTATAGATAACTTAGCTCAGCAACGCCCACTTCCGGTCGTTGTCGTTTTTTTCAGGAGGTTCAAATGAAAAAACGAATGCTGAGTGTTCCTGAGTTTTGTGAGAGTTACGGCGTAAAACGATCACACGCTTACAAGCTCATAAACCAAGGCAAGCTTATTGCGAGAAAAAGTGATGGGCGTACCCTTATCCACCCCAAAGATGCCGAAGCGTGGGCCGACAACCTCTGTACATACTTGGAGGTGAAAGCAGCCGGAGGTGCAACATGAGCGCCTTCAATCCTCGGAACTGCAAACCTTTTCCCAAAAAGGGTGATCCCAAACGCCAACTACCTGGTTTTGAAACAAAGCAGGAAGTTGCAGAGCGACAAGCCAAGCTTATTTGCACTCTAGAAAAAGGTAATCAAGACGCTGTCGAAGCGGCTCAAAAAATACGGGAGTGTGGGCAAGGGCAAGATTGCCTCACTCCTATTTGCCCAAAATGCTTGCGGATGTTTAGGCGATGGTATGTGAGCCAATTGGAACGGCTCACCCGTCCTCATGAACTATGGGCAATAACCGTAGTACCCCCAAGGGTGAGATTCGCCCCAGGCGAGCTACACAACCTTGACCTGTGCCAGTTTAAAGAGACCTTTTCAAAGCAGGTCTCACGGGCGGGTTTCCATAACTTGGTTATGTTCGGAGGCGTGGATATCGATTTCTGTGTCCATAGTGATAACGACTTTTATCCTCATTGGGCGCCGCATCTTCATTGCCTATTCATCGGTGAAAATGGACAGGAAGTCAAAGCCGCACTTGGAAGGTTTTACCCACCAGATCATATTGCCCCAAGACCCATTCGGGCGGAGAAGGTAAAGGACCCAATGGAAGCCATATCTTATCCTATGAAGCCCTTTTTTGGCCGACGGGTTTCTTACATAGGAGGAAACGGTAGAAGACAAAGCCGTGACCTAAGGCTTCAGGCAGACGAACTCCAAGAAATTGGGGCCTATATGGGGCAACATAAACATACTGACCTGCTGTTCCTGAAGAACGTACGTCGGCGCGGCTGTAACCTGGCCCTCAACGGCTGTCGGTAAGAAACCCAAGGGCACGTCTGGTTAGGCACTTCAAAGTTACTCCTTGAGCAGGAGAAGAAGGCTCTAGACGGGAATAGAAAAATTGCAGTGAACAACACTGCACCACTCCCTAGCCCCTAAATCTCTGCCATTCATTAATACCAACGAAGCCAGCGTGATCAGTGATCACTGAGCATGGCGCTACCCAAAAGTCAAAAAAATGAAACTCCAATTTCACTCAACCCGGAAGGGACTCCGCGTCAAAGAACCAGGCATTAAGTCACGTATTATCGCGGCACCAATTGTTGTCAGAGCTTTTGCATTTTTAGAGGATGAGAGGAGATATGAGGCGCAGATTATTTTCTGGGATATCGATGGGAATCGCGTTGAACTTTTTAAGCCGCTCAGCCTTCTAAGCAAAACAAAGCAAATGACCGACTTGCTCCGTGACAAAGGCTACCCATATCCTCGTGATCCCGGAGACCAAAAACTTCTCCATGAGTACATCGCAACTAGCGAACCGAAGCGGCGACTCAAGACTACACGTCGAACCGGCTGGAAGGGTACTAGCTTTGTGCTTCCCGGAGCTTGCTATAAGGGAAATGAATCAGAGGCCGTCCTCGTCCCCTTATCTCGAGTTCTAACCTATCCAACAAAAGACGGCAGTTTGAAAAAATGGAAGCGCCAAGTAGCCGTTCCGGCCGCGCACAGCAGCAGATTAGTTTTCTCGATCTGTTTTGCACTTGCCGCTCCGGGGCTCAAATTAACAGACGTTGAGAGCGGAGGGATACATCTCACAAGCAGCTCTTCTCATGGAAAATCTACGACTCTCAAAGTTGCAGAATCAGTATTTGGCTTCTCGGCCCATAAAAAGCTAATTACATGGGATGCCACAGTAACAGGCCTTGAGGAGACCGTTGCTAGTCGTTGTGACCTATTTATGGGACTCGATGAACTTGCGAGGTTTGCTCCAAACGATATAGCTCTCGCATCTAAAGCCCGAGATGTTGCTTACAGACTCGCAAGCGAAATGCCACGCATCCGATCTACAGGCTTTGGAGACAATACTGTCATTGAAGATTGGCGTATCTTGTTTCTCAGTAGCGGGGAGCAGGGGCTATCGGAAATAGCGTTGGCTGCGGGCCAAAAGCGCCACCAGGGCGAAGAGGTTCGCCTAATTGATTTGCCCGCTGATGTTCACGAATGCAACGGAATCTTCGAAACGACCCCAAAGGGTCTTTCGACGATAACCCTAGCCGAGAATATTACAGCAGCGGCACAAACAAACCACGGTGTGGCTGGCAGAAAATACCTCCGCAAACTTGTCTCTGAAATTGAAGGTTCAACATCGGCACTTTTGTCTTCTATGGAAGAATTTATGAAAGTTGCAAACGTGCCCCAGCTGGGGTGGGAATGGCGTTTTGCAAAAAGGTTTGCATTATCCTATGCATCCGGAATCTTGGCTGCAAAATTCAAGGTAGTTCCATGGACAAAAAAGATAATCAGAGAGGCAAACCTTAAGTGCTATTTCGATGCTAGACGGGCCGTTCTCGACTTTGAAGGATTGATGAACAGCGTTTCCAGCGAAATCCGTGGGAAAGCTAATAATAAAAGCCTGATCAGAGATTTACGAAAAAATGCAGACAACTCCTCTAGGCCGTCGGTTTCAGATGCAGAAGGATTCATCAAGCATGACAAACACGGGACATATGTTGCCGTCCATCGCGGCATCCTCCAAAAATGGATTGGTGAGCGTCTCCCTGTGGATGCCGTAGTCAATAAACTTGAGCAAGACGGGCACCTTGTGATTTCATCCAGGGGGATACCTACCCGGCAAATATTGATCAAAGGGATTGAGGGTAAGCAGCGGTACATCTGTTTGAAACAATCATTCTTGGAGCTTTGAAAGAACTTCAAATTCTTAAAGCTTAGCTATGACATTCCTGCTCCCCCTTGCCGGTTTCTTTATTCTTCAAAAAACGGTTTGGGGGGGCAGGTAGGAGGTTTTGAAATCATGGAGCGAGTTTCGTTATTCTTTGTGGCGGTCATATTCACACCAATTCATTTTGCCCTTTCATTGGCTTTTTTAAATCTCAGTGAAGAGAGCAGAAAGGCTAGGAAAGGGTTGGTCATCGTTTCTTTCATTGTCCTTGCTCTCATTGCCAATCCAAACACCATTGAGCGCTTCCAATTTATCACCGTGGCTTCTGGCGAAGGTGCTCACGAGTTATTAGTGACGGTCTTCGGCGCGATTAGCGCCTACGGCGTACTCTATTTCTTTGGACAGCTTCTTCGTGACGTCATGATGAAAAGGCACGAAGACCTTGATCGACCGATTAAACCACCCAAAAGTATGGCTAGTACTGTCAGTTATTATGGAGATGAGGAAAAGGCCCTGGAGGCGGATGACCGTTATGTGAAAGGGATAGAAGAAATGCGGTGGAAAGACCGCTTATGGTCCTCTGTTCCCTACGTTTTGTTTACCGTTGTCGTCGAAATAGGTTTCCCAATTTGGATCGGGTTGCAGGCAGCCTATCTTAGCCGGGCCCATGTGATTGCGCTTTGGGATAAACTGGCACCCCTTCTTTTCTGAGGCTATTGGAGCCAAACTAGGGAATTAGGGGCGATTCAGGGGCGCGAACCTAAATACCTCGTGGATGCATAGAATTTTGTTGTCCGTAGAGAGTTAGTTGGAAAGTTCCCCATTCTTGATAAAGTTCTGCAATGATTGGTTTTGTGGAAAATCTTCAAGCGCTTCGGAGAGAAGGCTAGTAATGGTTACTCCATCGCCGCCGCCACCTTTACGAATTTTTTGAATGGCGTTGTGCCACATTGCTTTTCCGCTACCTTTTAAGCTAAGGAAGGCAATGTTCCCTCCAGCGCGATTCCATATTTCCTCATCCATCGGGCCTTGAGGGTAAAGTTCATAAAAAACGGCCTCTATCTCTCTCCAGTTATTTTCAGCGAGGAACCGTTGATTGCTCAGCACGGAGGAGCCGTTTCCGGCATTTTTCGTTCCACCACAATCCAAAGCAATTGCGAAATTATCTTCCATGTCATGTGCTTTAAATATGGGGTGTTGGGACGACGAAATAGGGGGAGCAGAGACTTTATCTGGAACGTTCAGAGAAACATGTTCAAAAACATCAAAAACTCGAATGAGTCCGTCGTCACAAGTCCGGCATTTTCCTTTCAACGCCTCAATTAGATAGTGGGTAAAGAGACTGTTGGACATCCCACTAAGGCACCACGACACTTCTTCAGAGCGTGAGGAGGCAATAATAACTCGCCCCACTCCGGCGGAAAGTTGTTGGTAGACAGTTGGATTGATTCCAGACTTCATTCCAGCAAGTGAGACTGTGCTTTTTACGTCGCCTGTGCCTCCGGAATGACAAGCGTCAAAGAGAACGACTAGACGTTTAGCTTTTACGGCTTTCAGGTGGGTTGATACTTCTTCGCTTGAAAGTGCTGTACCCTTCCTGTCTTGAGGATCATAGTCGTGAGGGATCAGATAGTTGCCCTTGTCAGGACCATCCTCAACTTGGCCTCCATGGCCAGAGAAATAGATAAGAACTGTTTCTTCTGGATCGGAGTTTGCTGCCAAAAAGTCGAATTCATCGACGATTGCTTCCTTTGTAGCCTCGCTGCTTAAAAGTATACGAACCTTATCTGTTTCGAAGCCACAACGCTCTGGAGATTTCAGAATAGCGGCAATATCTGTTGCATCATTTTCGATGATTTTCGGCAAAGAACGAGTGGGGGGAGCATATTGTGCAATCCCGATAATTAGTGCGCGGCCATTTGAGAAGCTTGAAGGCATGAGTGTATCCAATGTTGTTAAACGCGCACTAAAGGCTGCTTTCATTTGCCAACCATTCCAGATGGTCGTTTCTTGGGAAATCGTTCTGCATTTCTTTAATTAAATCTTTTCTTGAAATGTCACCGCCGCCACCGTATCTGAGCAATCGAATGGCTTCGTGCCAGCGAGATTTTCCTGACCCGTGCTGTCCAAGGTTCTCTTCCTGACCTCCCGCTCGGCTCCAGATTGAGTTTTCCTCAGGTCCTTTTGGGTATAGTTGGATAGCTGTATTTTCCAGTAGTTCCCACTTCTGCTCTCCTGTTGGGGCGGGGAACGATGGGCCCTCAAGCTTAAAAATCCACCATGAAGAGATGATGTTTAGACAGTCTTTGCATTCTCTCAGGGCGGGAGTAAGATCGGTGCGATTTCTGTGTCTATATTCGTCGTAAAGAACAGCAGCGGAACTCCGCCAGTTCTTAGAAGAGATAACAGCGCCAATTTGTTCAGCTTCAGGAATAGATAGCCTCGAGTGTTGCCTTAAAACCAAGCCAACCCAGTGCTTAAATGCTCTTTCCGGAAGCTGTTTGAATCTCAGGAACAGTTTTGCTCCGACGGTTAACTCACCTTTTTTTAAGTTGCTCAGAAAAAGAGCAACACGATTCTGTTCAAGCACGCTTTCTTGAAGAGGGGATTCCAGATTTGGGGCAGTATTTGGGTCGGATTTGAACTGCTCCAGCCATCCATCGGATGTGTTGTCGAGGAATTGCCTAGATACATTTGTAGGTAAGACAGCCCAAACCTCGGCTCGTTTTGGGTGGTTAGAAAGATCACTCAACGGTGTCTCTGCAAGGGAGGCTAAAAGATCTTCACTTAATGTCTGATTTTGAATTAATAGATCGACAAGGCGACACATGAACTTGTGTGACGGCGCTAACCCTTTCCACGCGGAGCGCTTTTTTCCTATAGCGATAGAGATGATTGTCTGCCAAGTAAGGTTAGTAATGTCGGCGGCCTTCATTAAGTGGGGTTTTTTGGCGCAGAGGTCGCCACATAGAGAAATCAGCCGTTCCTCTTGCAGGGTAACGGCCAAAGAAATGATGTCTTTCTCGGGCGCATTTCTGACACAGTACTTCAGACCGCTTTTATCAAGCGGCTCACTATCGACCGAGAGTTGCTTCTCTACGGCGTCCTTGAAGGGCAATGTCGCACCGCATACAGCTCCGTGAAGTCTGTACCAGCGATTGCTTCGAGATTTTTCAAGTAGAGGTGTGGCGACTTCTTTCTTGAGTTTGTTTGGTGTCGTTTCTGCCAAAGCCGTTTCAGCTTTTTTCCTTTTAGGCAGTTTATTAAATATTTTTTCCAGAATCTCTGGAGCCGTGTCCCACAAAGTCCAAATCAATGCTGCGTTATTTTTATCTAGTTCCGAGCATGCTTCTTCAAGGCCCGACCATATAGCGTCTTTCCATGGTGTTACTGGAGCGTCATCGCTGGCACTAATCACAATTCTTGGGAAGTCAGAATCTTGCAAAGCGGCATTACGCTTTGCCCAGGCTTCCAGTTCTTTCCATATAAGAGGTCCATCAGAAAACGCCGCTGTTTCAATATTTCGCAATTTCAAAATATCTTGAGCTTTCGATTTTTTGATTTTTTTGCAGAGCTCAACCACAGATTTTGACTTTAAGGTGGTGCCCGCCCCAGCCGAAGGGGAGAGTTTTGAAACTAGACGTATCCAAGAGAGAAGATCATCAAGTGAGCGAGTTTCCTGATTTTCAATTTCTAAGGCTGTCTCAAGCATCGGTAACAATTGAAGTTGCTCCAATTGAACACCAAGTTCTTCACTATACGCCTTTAAAATAGCGCCGTCTTGTTCGCCAAGAATAAGCTTTGAGCTCAATGAGAGAGTATTTGCGCTCTCTTCAGAGCGAGCTTTTACAATATCGTGCCCAGTCCAACGACTCTCAAGAGTGGCTGGAATGCAGACCAAAGTTGGAGTTTTGCTTGTTACGTCTTGGGGGACGAAACTAAGGCGAAACCTAAATTCTCGTCGAGCCTCTTCCCAGAGGTTTGGCCAAATTGAAAAAACAATACTCTCAAAATCTTCTTGGCCAACCCAAACAGTAGGAGCCGCCTTTCTTGAAATCAAAGCTGCTGCTACAAGTTTGGCATTGGTTGAAGCAACTGGTTTTGGGCGGTCTGTTTCAAGATTAATTTCAATAGGCTCAATGCTCGTTGAGCGATTTGGACTCGAATAGAGATGTTCTGTTATCGCACTGATATCTGACACATCCTTGATGCGTTCCAGAGGAATTAGAATTGCGTGAGTAAATGCCATGCCTCCACGGTCAGCTTCTGTATCATTGAATGTTCTTGATACAATGTAGAAGTCTTTGCTCATGAAGCCGCTGAGGTAAGGTTCCCAATTTGTGCCGGGGGGCACAGAGCCAGGAAGGTCTGTTTCCCATACTATTTCCGAAAGAGCTCCGCGGTCTGGTAGGCTCGTAGCAAGGATCGTATGCCCTTTGTCTCTGTACCCGAAAGTGGCTTGGTGAACTAGCACGCTGAACCTATCAAGTTAGCGATAGGAAGGGTCAGGTCTTCGTCCTTTGCGCCATTTTGCCGAACTATGTAGCCAAATTTTTCGGGGCCTTGATCGCAGTAATCGTCGTCGGGAGTTTCCATTTCCAATGGGCGTCCCAACGCCGATAGGCCAAGGATACTTCTTGAGTTTTCTTCCCATGAGGCCTTCACAAAATCAGAAAACAGCGGCAAGCGATTCGCCAGGATACTGCTGGGGGTAGCGTTCTCTTCATTGATTGTGAGCTCATCCCAGCATGATAAGAAAACCATCAAATGAGGTTGTTGCGCCGCGGTCGACGCATTTGCTTTTCTTATCGCTAGGAAAATCTGTAACAGTTCAACAAGTTTTGCCTGCGGCGATACGCAGAATTCTGCATCTGAGTAACTTTTGTTGTGAATGTCTGCAAGAGGTCGTGAAAAAAGATCGTCATCTACAGATGTTTGGTTAAGTCGCAGAAATAGTATCCAGGCATCGCACTTGCCTATAGCATCGGCCCAACTAGAGGGAACCCTTCTAGTATCCAGTATCTTTGTGACTTGCTCTCCCGCATAGTCCGGCCAAATTAGCTCGCAGCTATGACCCAGGCTGTCAATGAGTGGCCATATGCTCTCTTCATATGTTGAGGAAGAGGTGTGCTTGGCCGCGAGCCCTTGGTTCAAGCGTTGCATCGCTTCTTCAAACGGTTCCAAATTTGACGGCATGCCATTCATTTGAAGGACGCCAGCTTTTTGATTCAGGCTCATTAGTAATTTCGCGCCGTAGTGAGTTTTTCCTACGTCCGATTGCCCGATTACGAGGATTTTTGAATTTTCTTTCATGCTTCCCCATATGCAAAAAATGGGTCATTTAGGTCTCTCTTAGGTAGTTCTAGCTCGACCTCAAGCGGTGCTCTTGAGGTGATCCAGTCCAATAATTCAAAGAATGCAGCTATATTCGCCCCGCTGTCTTTTTCTCCCGTCACGCCTTTTGGGGAAGGATAGATGCTGACCGAAAATTCATCTGCTCCAGGCAGGTATTGGGAGACCGCATCCGTAATGGTTTGGCGGATTTTTTCTGGAACTTTTTCGTCGGATTTGGCCCAAACAAGGGCGACTGGTCGGCCTTCCCTTATCTCACTGATTCGTTGAACCAACAATTGGAGTTCATGACGTGCCGCTCCACGGCTCGGACCTGAGAGCGCTCCGCAATCTGCGATTAGTAAAAATATACTTGCATGTTCCGCTAGCCATTGAGCTCCAGTGGCATCTATGGCATTTCTGTTGATTGCCCACCTGCGGAACCATTCACCGGGAGAGTCTGCGAATAGAAAATCGCGAAGACTATTATTTGGTTCTCGAAAGGCCATATGTAAAAGGCCGGGGATACGATTGTTGCCCGTAGCTGTATGGGGGGGGAAGTGCGGAGGCGTATTGCCATCCCACCTTAGTGAATTGGCGATTATTTCCCAACCTGTCAACGAATAGGAGCCGGCAAACGTTCGTTCTTGAAACGGTCGAGGTAGCCGCCCCATCAGTAAATAGAAAGCTGCTAGCAACGTGGTTTTACCCGCATTGTGGGGACCGAAAAGGCCAACAACTTTTGGATTTGATCGTGCGGCAACGAAAGGCACGTCATCAAGCCCTAAGCTATTGCCAGTCCAAGGTAATAGTTGCTCGTTTTCACCCAGCTTCGCTTCGGTCTTATTGGTTTTTCCGTCCTGCCACTCTTTGCAATCTGTGTGACGCGCTTCGCCCTGGTGACAACGGGTGTCGGGAGCCCAGCAGTGTTTGTCGCGGCATTGCCCTGCCATCAGGATACCTTCCTTTTGCGAGCTCTTTTCTTCGGCGCAGCCTTCTTGTCAGGTGTGGCTCTAATTGCCTGGAGTTCACGGAAAATGAATACAGAAAACTCAGATAAGGAAAGCTTGGTTTTTACGGGTAGACCTATTAAGCGCTCAAATTCTCTGTCAGCTAGAGATTCGCCAGCAACAAGCCCCATTTTAAGGAAGCCAACAAGGGGTAGCCTACCATTATCAAATTCAAACGGCTCAAGCTGATTGACTAGTGGCTCGAATTCTTTCTCAGACAGCAAGTCTCTGCACAGCTGCCCAAGCCCAGTTTCTTTATCGTCTTCACCAAGAAGTTCACTAGCTGTTTCTCGCAAGAAATACTCCACACTGATCGGGCTAATTTCCGTGGCCAAGTGGTGCATATCAACAGCCATTGAGGTGATAGCGGATACTGGTGGGAGGCTCCTGTAGCTTTTCTTCATTGTCGGTGAATATAGCGTTTCTTTCCACCAGAGTAGGTTGCTTCGTCGATTAAGGCTCGAGGAAACACTTTCTATTGATTGGGCGGTTTGTTGGAGTTGGGTGCCAATGGATTCAGCGATAGACTCCACGGCATCCGGCAAATTTCCGACGGTTCCTTGAAACGCTTTTTGCAGAACATCATCTATAACAATTGCAATGGCGCTCGATGCTCTAGGGGCAAACTCGTGAGACCATTGTTGGCCATTATTCGGCCAATAAGGATTTCCACTTGTCGGGTTATTTTCTCGATCATTTGGTCCTGAGGCGGCGTAAAGGCTTTCTGTTAGTTTTTGCTTGTTTGCTTTGGGAGCCGCAAGCTTTACCAATCCAGTTTCGGGCTTCTTTGTTGGCGATTGGGCTGAAATGGAGATGCTCCATTCCTTGGCAGCCTGATCTTCCATTTTTTGATCTGCATCGCTGATAAGGTCGTCCCAAATTTCCTTTTCCGAGCTGACGTCGAAATGTGAAATCACATTTCTAGCTGTTAAGGCTAGAGCACTTGCAATGCCTACATCTTTCTGTATCGCCAACCGGAATGCTTCCAAAATGATGGCTCGAAATAGTGCTGTTGGGGTATCTGCAAAACAATTGACATAGGTTTGCCAATGCTTCTCAAGAACCTCGCTGATTTCTCCTAAAAGTGGTTCGTCATTGGAAACACTTGGGTCCATGGCAACGAGGGCATACTGAGGGGCTTTAGAACTTTTCGTGGCAAGGATGTCTGCTACCTCGTTAGCTGCTTCCCGTATTCTTTCAAGACGGGCGTCGTCGCCGCCGACTTGGAAAAGCCGTTTGTTCAGGAACTTTTGAAGAATATCTGCGCTCAAGGTAGCTTTCCCCTAACATCATATGGTGTTTTGTGTCATGGGTAAGTACCATAAATTGAAGTGTGTGGCGAGTGTAAAAGCATCTCAAAATGTGCGCAAAGATTGTTGGCCTCAATGTTTGGGATAAAGATGCACAATCAAAATAATTGACAAAAACTGAAATACCCGCTATAATAGTATTTTAGTTTTAACAACACGCGATTTGTGGTGGCCGGTAAGCAAGCAAAAGTTTTAAGCCAATCTGACCAGCGCCGTATTCTGCAAGCAGTTCGACAGAACAGATATCCAGACCGCGATACCACTATCATCCTTCTCAGCATCAAGGCCGGCCTTCGTGCCGGTGAAATCGCTCGCCTCACTTGGCCGATGGTGCTTGATCCTCAAGGAAACGTTTCCAAAACGATTGAGCTACATGATAGCGCGGCAAAGAAATGCAGTGGACGGACCATCCCCCTTCACCCGGACCTCCGGCGATCCATAGCGAAACTCAAGCGCAAAACTGAGAAAGAGGTAAATGTTATAGCTGGCCCGGTTATCACCTCAGAACGGGGGAATAGGGCCATGCGTCCCAGCTCTATCGTCAACTGGTTTGCCTCTCTCTATCGCCGTCTCGACCTCTCTGGATGCTCATCGCACAGTGGGCGAAGGACATTCGTCACCAAAGCCGCCCGATTGGTCCATGAGGCTGGTGGCTCCCTTAGAGACGTCCAACAACTGGCGGGACACCGATCAATTCAAACCACACAAGGCTATATTGAAGGTGATACTGAGGCGAAGCGCCGATTGGTGGCGTTGCTATGACGATTAACGCAGGTTCAACACATGCCCCTATGACAATTGGCAAGCTCATTGAGCTTCTAAAGCGCTACCCGTTAAATGCTGAGGTCCGTATCGCCCATCAACCCCAGTGGCCATTCCAATACGCAGTCCGAGGGACCGTAGCAAACGAGCAGCTATCGCAGGATGTACGACAAAGTATTGATGCCGATCAGCATCACGTCGTTTGGATCATTGAAGGACGATTAGTGGCGGAAGGCGCCGATGAGATTTGGCAAGCGGCGATCAAGCATGAAGCCTCTTAGGCAAGGCCATCTTGATTGTCTATGCGGCCTCTATTCCATTATCAACGCGATCAAAACTGCCCATCCAAATAGCAGATATTTTTCAAAGGAGGATGAGCTCGCTCTCTATCGTCAACTCGTGGAGCATCTTGAAAACAAGGGAATTCTTGGGGCAGCTCTTACAGAGGGGTTAAGCTCACACGATCTCAGCCGGTTACTCAATCAAACGCGGTCATGGCTTTCGCAGGAACATGGGCTCCTGTTGGAACGGCGTAAACCCTTTCACTCCCAGCCATCGATTTCCTTCAAACAACTCATCGATGCATTGACGAAGCATACGGCTCAATCGAATGCCGCAGTTATCATCAATATAGAAAACCGACACTTCAATCATTGGACGGTTGTCCAATACGTCACGTCAAAAAGGTTGGTGGTCATGGATAGCGATGGTCACCATTGGTTCCGTCTCTCCAACTGCTCGACGGAAGGGAAGGAAGAAGCCCCGCGAACTCACCAAATTTGGCCGCAGTTCGTTTATTTGATTACTCTTCGTCCGGGATAAAAATAGAGCTGGAGCGCGAAGCGATAACGTAGTCGAAGTAGTCCTTAATCGTCTTCTCTACATGTTGACGATCTGCACCAGTGACAATCTTAGCCCCTTTCTTCAGTGACAATCGGAGCGTTATTCGATCTCTCCGGCTAACAAGGCAAACCCCTTTGTTGGCATCGATGCCAATCACGCGGTCGACCTTCTTGCTCCAAAGTAGTTGGCCCCGATTAATGCTATAAGCTCTGAGAAGGTTATCTTTGTAGTAAATGACGATCACATTGCCGGTCACGGAAGCATAAAGAGCGCCTTTTCGAGCTATGGTCCTTATAGAGCTCCCGTCTTCCACTGAAATCACCCGAGCCCTGCCGTCAATTAGTTGAGCCACGCCAGCCATCATTTTTCCTTTCAATCGACGCTGAAAAAGCTTGTTTTCGCATCAAATTAGCGAGTGACCGATTGAACCATCAGGCTGAAAATATGTGGGTTAAGGGTCTCTGGAGGCCAAAATCATAGCAACTTTCAGGGTTTTGACGACGCAGCATGAAACTGAGTAGGAAATTGGTATTTTCTACTCAGTTTGATCAGGGTTTTTGGATGAATCTGCAAATTCTATGGGGGCTCTCAAACAAGTGGGTCTGAGAATACCAACTCACCTGTACCTGGCCGACACATTACGTTATCAGGATTTAGAATATCTAACCCCAGCCCTTTGCTAGAGGCAAAACTACTAAGGCTTGCGAGGCAGTTTGCGACACCAAACGGATCCGTTTGTGGCACCCCACGAGAAGTCATCCAATGATTGGCCCATTTTGACCAACTTGATTGTTGTGCAGGCAAAAGTGGAGCTAGTTGCTCACACCATAGCCCGGTCCATGAGGGCTGACCTGTTCCTTTGGCAACCCCATAGATACGAGGAAGGCACGACACCCATTGTTGCTGACTCAAGAAGTTCACAAACTCTGTAAGACCTGCGTCATCACCGAGTTTACAGACCCTGCTATTGCTACTTTTCGCTAGTACATATGTGCCTGTTCTGCCTTTGCCAATTACTCCCCACCTTCCAGTACCTCGTAGGTAAGACACAATTGCATGATGTGATTGCTGAAAATTAAGCAAATGCATGACAGATAAACCGCTCCGACTATTCACCTCAAGGTACGCCACGCATACGTGTCCGCCAACCCCAAGGCTCAACAAAAGCTCCCATCCAAACTCCCCGCCTTGCAGATCGGGCTTCATTTTCGACAACTACATAGTCTAAGGAGTATTTTCGATACGCCAACGCATAGCCGCTCCGAACCATCTCCCTCCCAATGTCCATATCGGCAGCCAAGCAACGCCCAACTATGCGTCCATATCTGTCGACGTCAATCTCCTCACAGGTAACATCAGCTCCACCCACAAGGCTTCGAAGTCGCCTTTCCGCTTCCCGTCCACAGGGCCATTCCTTCCCTCCATTGGTTTGGCAAGTTTGCTTTAATTCCGGAGCATCTATTCCGTGGAGACGAACACGAGCACCATCCATATCAAGCGTATCGCCATCAATCACGGTCACAGGGCCTTCCACCCATTGTGGGGGCTCAAGGTCAACGTAATGACGGATAGCGAAAAAGATCAAAATGGCTAGGGGGAGTAGCTTGAATTTAGTCCCCGACTTCGTAGACATCGTATCCTTCAATGTCGTCGTGACGATCCGTCCAACGGTGACCAGACACTTCGGGCAATAGGTCCCGGTGTTGCCCCCAGTTTAGAATGTGAAGGCTACGAAACTGATGATCCTTGATCGTCGAGATATTGGACGAGTTGTAGGCGGGGCCATGGGCGTAGATCAGTAGTTTTTCAATGTCTGAAATTTGCTGATTCCAGGCATCTCCTTCCGGCGTTTCGGAACCAGCGAGCCGCCCCACGTAAATACTGATTCTCTGTGAATCTTGATTATACGCCCAGGATTCTTGCCCAATTCGCGCCCGAAAAGTCTGCAATTCGGCCTTGCCGATATACAAAAGTACGTTGGAGCCATAGACGGGGTGAGTTCCGTATATTTGGTAAATGCCGTAATCCGAGGCTTCGTCAAGGTCGGTCAATTGGTTTAGTGAGAATGGCCCTTCCCATTGGACATGGATAATTATTTCCTCTTGCACCATAGGCCTACAAAAGCTCCTGAAGCGCCGAGGCCAATTGAGGCTTTGTACCTGTCGCGGGGAGATTCAGTAAATTTAGAGCTTCCTCGAGGTGCTTCTTCTTCAGTTTTCCAATCAGGTATTCGGTGGAAACACTATCGTTGAACAGCAAGGTTTCCATCTTACTCGTTTGGTCCTCGGGCCAGTTTTCAAATCCGCAGTCAGCGAGAAACCACTCAATCTCCTCTTCGGAGCAAGTGTCTAGAAGCGCAACCTTCACTTCCCATTCCTCAGGCTTCGGACCCATGGCGGATTCAGCTAAATCCTCTTCGGTTTCAGCAGCCACGTAGTCAATCTCAGACAGGTCGCCTTGAAGAGCCTCTGCCGCCTTTCCTTTCCCGAGGAAGTAGCCCAAGAAGCCAAGCACCAACCCGATGGCCAAGGCGGTGAGACTTGCCCCATAGAAGTGGGGAAACTCCTGCAGCAGGCTTGGGGCGAAGAAAGGCCCGATGAGGCTCAGACGATTGAGGAAGTTTCCAAAGCTGAGCAAAGCGTCTATGGGAACCGCTAGTAGAAAGCCAAAAGTGATAGTAAAGCCAAGCATTGCTGCCCGTGTGCTAGAAACCGCAAGGCGAAGAAATTTCCAGGTTCCGTACCGTCCCAAGGGAACGGTTGCAATGTCATTGAACTCCTCCTCGGCCTCTTCCAAAGCGGGCTCAAGGACCTGTAGCTTGGCGTTCAACTCCTTCCCAAGTTTACTGCGCTCACTGTAGTAGCCGTCCTGCCGGGTTTGTAGCGAAGAACCTTTCTCCTTGATCTCTTCAAGTTTGCTTTGAGTTTTGGACAGATTGCGAAAAGCTCGAACCATGGCTCCGCGATCATCCGGATCAAGGTCGAAGTCCTTAAATGACTGAGCCCCCTTGTATCGCGATAAGATTTTTGAAATTTCAGCTAGAACCCAAGCGGCGACCAGCAGAATAGGGCCTATGAATACGATAACCAGTACAATCGCAAAGAACAGATACCCATATAGACTTGCTCTAGAATCACTCCTCCGTGACCGGCGTTTTGCCATGCCCGTTTTCCTTTCGATTTTCTGTTTGCCGTTTTTTCAAACGCTTGCTGTAGGATAACCCTGTTCCTGGTAAACCGACCGTGACTTGCTGGCGGTCTTTGCCCCCGATGGTGTAGCGAAACCCACGAAAGCCAATCGTCAACGAGAACCCCGACCGACCGACGTTCAGCCAAATACCCGGAAAAATCGGTATGCGCCGATAAAATCTAACCGCCATGCCCCCTCCTAAATCATGCTGCTTGGAAAAATATTGCGGCAGCACGACAATAACACGTAATGATATTCGGTGTTTTGCGAAATGCAAGCCAAAATACTAAATGTCATTTGGTGGCGATTGCCAAAAAACCGGAACAAAATTCGGTATGGCAAGAAACGAAAACCTAGATAAAAGCAAAGCCCAAATTCTCTTTGGAAAAAGGGTCAGGAAATTGAGAAAGGCTAGGGGCCTCACTCAAGAGAACTTGGCGGAAAAAATTGGCAAAACGGTTGATACTGTTTCCAATATTGAACGCGGCTTTACCTCAACGCCGATACCAACAATGGAACTGATAGCCGAAGCGCTAGAAGTTGAGCTTCAGGAGTTTTTTATAATCAGAGCAACTGGCGGTCACGGTGAGGAAGGGCAAGAAGCGTTAGATTTTGTTCAAGGCATGCTGGATCGCTACGGTACAGCAAAAACTAAAGAAGCATTGCTAGCCTGCGAAAAGCTTCTTGCTATTGGGCAGACTTAGTATTGGGGCAGGGGGGAACTTAAAGAGCTCCGCTAGCAGAAGCCTTAGTTCTCACGATCATCCACGTGGTGTATCGGGTGATGTGAGAGGCGCTGTCTCTAAAATGTCCAAGAAATTATCCACTGATGTACTGGTGCATCCATAGGTGTTCCCCTATGAAAATCACTTACATCGCACTTACACTCGCGCCATAGAAGCAACAGTGTTGCCCTAAGTGGCTGAGGGAATTGGTGGAGCCGAGGAGGATCGAACTCCCGACCTTCGCATTGCGAACGCGACGCTCTCCCAGCTGAGCTACGGCCCCATTTCTTTTGGGTGGCCGGATAATGTGGACGCCGGGGCGTGCTGTCAAGGGGTTTGAGGGGTTAAAAGTCGTTGTAAAAGCATCTGTGTCGTCTTGCCAGAGCGGTCCGGGGAGGATAGGTTAGCCACACCTTAAATGTGTTGTGGAACGGAAGGCGGGAACTTCGGATATGGACGTGGTCTTGGTGCCTCTTCTCCAGATATTCGTGACGGTCATCGACCTCTATATCTGGGCCCTGATTATCAGCGTGATCATGAGCTGGCTGACGGCGTTCGGCGTGATCAATATGTCAAACCGGTTCGTCTATATGGTGGCGGACTTTTTGTTCCGGGTGACCGAGCCCGCGCTGCGGCCGATCCGCAATCTGCTGCCCAACCTGGGCGGCATCGACGTATCGCCGATCATCCTGATCCTCGGGCTTTATTTCGTCCAGAACATGCTGGTCAGGCTGGCCTTCAAGGTTGCCGGATAGCGGCGGCCCTTTTTTCATCGGACCCGCCAGTCGGGTCCGTTTTCATCTGCGCCTGACGCCCAAGGCCTCGCGCAATGCGTTGAGCGGGGTCGTCGAGGACGCGGAAGGCAAGCAGGCGGTCAAGGCCGGGGTGACGGCGGTGCCGGAAAAAGGCAAGGCCAACGCCGCCCTGATCAAGATGCTGGCCAAGGAATGGAAACTGCCGAAGTCGGCCTTCGCCCTGGTGGCCGGAGAGACCGACCGGCGCAAGACATTGGAAATCGATCACGGCGACCCGGTCGCCTTGTTGCAGCAACTAACCGAGTGGATGGAACGTCAGGCATGAGCGAAGCACAAATCATCGACGGCAAGGCCTTTGCGGCGACCGTGCGCGAACAGGTGGCCGAGGAAGTGGCGACCTTAAAGAAAAACCACGGCCTGACGCCGGGTTTGGCCGTGGTGCTGGTCGGCGAAGATCCGGCCAGTCAGGTCTATGTGCGCAACAAGGGCAAGCAGACCGTCGAAGCGGGCATGCAGTCTTTCGAGCACAAGCTCGATACCTCGGTTTCTGAAGAAGCGCTGCTTGAACTGATCGACGAGTTGAACGAAGCGCCCAACGTCCACGGCATCTTGGTACAACTGCCGCTGCCAGATCACATCAGCGAGTCCGAGGTCATCGGCCGCATCGCCCCGGAAAAGGACGTGGACGGTTTCCATGTGATCAATTCGGGCAAGCTGGCGACCGGTGACAAGACCGCCATGGTGCCCTGCACGCCGTTCGGCTGCCTGTTGATGCTGAAAGATCATCTGGGCTCCCTGTCGGGCCTTCGCGCTCTGGTGCTGGGGCGCTCCAACATCGTCGGCAAGCCCATGGCGTCGTTGTTGCTGGCCGAGTCCTGCACCGTAACCATTGCGCATTCGCGGACCAAAGACCTTGCCGAAGAGTGCCGCCGGGCCGATATATTGGTCGCTGCCGTTGGCCGCCCGCAGATGGTCAAGGGCGACTGGATCAAGCAGGGAGCGACGGTGATCGACGTGGGGATTAACCGCATCGACGCGCCGGAAAAAGGCGAAGGCAAAACCCGGCTGGTCGGCGATGTGGATTTCGACAGCGCCGTCCATGTGGCGGGCGCCATCACGCCGGTGCCCGGCGGGGTTGGCCCGATGACCATCGCCTGCCTGCTGCGCAATACGGTGGTCGCGGCCTGCAACCAGAAAGGAATTGAGGTTCCGGAGAATTTCTGATTAAGCAAACCGGCGTTTGTTTCAAGGAAGTTTCGGTTGACCCCGGTTGTTTTCCAAGGCAGGAAGCGGGCAAAGTTTATAGGGACTAGGAACGTGTTATGGCTGAGCAGAAACCCCCTTTAGAAGACTCGCAGATCAATCCGCAGGAACTGGCGACCATTCTGATGGACGTGGGGATGCGTTCGCAGCAACTGATTGCCGAGTATGCGGCGCGCCAGGGCGAAAACGAAGAGCCGGTTTTCCCCGATCCCGTGGTCATCACCAAGGCCTTCGCCCGCTGGTCTGCCGAGCTAATGAAAGACCCGACGCGGCTTATTCAGACCCAGGTCGCCTTCTGGCAGGACTATGCCAAGGTGGCCGAGACCGCGCTGCGACGCATGCAGGGCGAAGAGGTCGAACCGGCCATTCAGCCGGATAAGGGCGACCGCCGGTTCAAGGACGATGCCTGGAACGACAACCCGACCTTCACCTACGTTAAAGAATGCTATCTGCTGATGGGCAAGTACGCCACCACTCTGGCCGAGAGCGTCGATGGGATCGATGCGCGGACCAAGCTGATGGTCGATTTCTACACCCGCCAGATCGTCGACGCCTTCTCGCCGACCAACTTCGCCATGACCAACCCGGAGGTGCTGCGCGCCACCATGGAGTCCAAGGGCGAAAACCTGGTGCGCGGCTTGGAGCACATGCTGTCCGACATGGAGCTGGGCGGCGGCAAGCTGAAAATCCGCATGACCGACATCGACAATTTCGAAGTTGGCAAAAACCTCGCCGTGACGCCGGGCAAGGTGGTGTTCCAAAACGAGTTGATGCAGCTGTTGCAGTATGAGCCGACCACCAAGGAGGTCTACAAACGCCCCTTGCTGATCGTCCCGCCCTGGATCAACAAGTTCTACATTCTCGACCTCGGCCCACAAAAGTCGTTCATCAAATGGGCGGTCGATCAGGGGCACACGGTGTTCGTCATTTCCTGGGTCAACCCGGACGCCAGCCAGGCCAACATCAACTTCGACGACTATATGGAGTTGGGCATCCTGAAGGCGCTCGACGCCATCGAGCAGGCGACCGGCGAGAAGAGTATCAACCACATCGGTTATTGCATTGGCGGTACGCTGACCGCGGCGACGCTGGCCTACATGGCCAAGAAAGGCGACGACCGGATCAACTCGGTGACCTACTTCACCACCATGGTTGATTTCGAGATCGCCGGCGACATCAAGGTCTTCGTCGATGAAGAGCAGCTCGAAAGCCTGGACGAATATATGGAGCGCGACGGCTACCTCGACGGCTCGATCATGAGCACCGCGTTTAGCCTGCTGCGTTCCAACGATCTGGTCTGGTCCTTCGTCATCAACAACTACCTGTTGGGCAAAAATCCCATGCCCTTCGATCTACTTTACTGGAACTCGGACTCAACCCGTTTGCCAGCCATGATGCACAACTTCTATCTCCATTCGATGTATCACGAAAACCGGCTTTCCCAGCCGGGCGGCATCGAGATGAAGGGCGTTCCCGTCGATCTGCGCGACATCAAAACGCCAACCTGCATCATCGCCGCCAAGGAAGACCATATCGCTCCCTGGGTCAGTTGCTACAAGGGCACCCAACTCTACTCCGGCCCGGTCAAATTCATCCTTGGCGGTTCCGGCCATATCGCGGGCATCGTCAACCCGGCGGGCTCGAAGAAATACGGCTATTGGACCAACGACAAGAACCCGGCAAGCCCCGAAGAATGGCTCGAAACCGCGACCCAGCACGAAGGCTCCTGGTGGCCCCACTGGAAAGCCTGGGTCGGACGTAAAGGCGGCGGCAAGGTCAAGGCCCGCAAACCCGGCGGTGGCAAGCTCAAACCCATCGAGGACGCCCCCGGCAGCTACGTCAAGGCGACGACGCCCAGAACCGGGACCATGGTCCGGAAGGACTAGGGTGGTACCTCTCCTCCTAGGGGAGGTTAGGTGGGGTAAACACTCGCCGGTCATCATCGACATTCCCATTCCCCGTCATGCCCGCGAAAGAGGGTATCCACGTCTTCTTGGGGCATATGGTCAAACACCCCAACAGAGGTTTCTCGTTATCGTGGGTTTTAACGTGGTTTTGGGGTACAATTGACAATCAAATAGGAAACATTGGTGGGCTCCTATGGTGTTGCTCAAAAGGAATTGGTTTTTCTTTATGGCTTTGGCGGCTGTTTTGGCTGCTCCGTCCACCTTCGCTTCGCAGCTCTATATCAACCAGGACGAAGGCTATTCGGCGACGTCGCCCACGGGTTGGAAGATTGTTGGGCCGGGGCCCAACCGGGAAATGATTTTTCAGCGGGGCGCTGGCTGCCATATGGTCATTTTTCCAGCGGGTCGGCGCAATCAGATGACGCCAGAGGCCTATGTCAAAATGTGGGAACCTCGCGCCTTGAAGCCGGGAACGAACCTTGAGCAGCGCACGGCAATCAAAGAGCTGACTATCAATGATTATCCAAGCCTTCTCGCTCAATACATGGGAAAAAACGGCCCTCTTGAAATCGTCTTCATGCGCTTGCCGCATCAGATTCTTTTGGTGTTGCTGGAGTGTCCGGAGAGCCGGGATCAGGTGATGGATCTCTACAGCAATTTTATCAAATCCATCCGCGTCTTTGGCAAGGCGGTTCCGAAATCACCGCCTCAAGCCCCGCGCCCGCCCGCTCGATCTTCAACCGAAAACCCAAAGCCGCCCGCTCAACCCCAGGGAAGCTCTGCGCCGTCAAATGACACCACCCCTGGTTTTATATGGGAGTGACCTAATGCGCCCAAAAACCATACTTACTTTCCTTGTCGTTTGCGGGTTTCTGTTCTGGGTCCCTTCGGTTCAGGCTGATGAGTTGGATACGCCGAGTCTGGAAGAAGTGATCCAGCATTTCGCTACGGGGACAGGCTTTGCCCAGGATTCCTTAGAATTATTTTTCGAGGCCGACCAGGATGGCTTGGGTAAGGCCCAGGACTATCTGGTGGCCCTCAATGTTTTGAATAAGCTCCATAACGCGCAAGACCAAGAGGCCTTTGAAACCCTGCTGGATGCGGCGATTAGCAAGGCCAAGGGGAAGATCCTCGAAAAAATTCTCAGCAACTCAGCGCAAACCGTTCTCGCCGCCTTGAAGCTCTATTGGGATGCTTTGCAACTGATCAAAGACTATGTGCTGGTGCCAGAGTTGGATGCTCGGGTTTACAAGGCTTATTCCGATCTGCGCTCCCATGGCGGCGGGACGACCAACCTGCCCAAAGAGGCATTTGATCAATTGGCTTATGGCACCTTCGGCAACTGGACGGGCGTCACCTATTTTGCGCTGAGAGACAAGATGCTCGATCAGTTGATCAAGGCCAAGGATTACAACAAGTCGGTTATGGGCGATAAGCAGCTCAATGATTTGAAAAAACAGCTGGACGACTTTTGGATGCGGCGGCTGGAAAAGCGCTATCAGCGGGAGGTCTTTAATCGTGAGTGGCCGAAAATTAAGGCTCAACTGGAGGCCGAGGGACAGCTTATCGAAAACCGGCTGCGGCGCGGCCACCCTGATGTGCTGAAGCAAATTCTTCTCAAATTCCCCAAGGACTTGCCGGGTAATGCCTGGATACAGGAGAACGCGAAATTCAACGGCCCTCCGCCTCAGCAGTACTATTGCAAATGGGGGTGCTATACGCTTATCAGCTTCCTCGATAAACCCTATCCCCATTCGTTTGTGACGGATCGGCGCAAAGCTTCGCCGGGCATGACCTACCATCAGGTGAATTGCAATCTTGATGCGGTTTATACCGGCAAGCCCATTCCCCAGATGCATCCCGGCAAGGTGAGCGTCGAAGAACGTCAGGGGTTGCCCGGCCAGGCCGAAAAAGACACGACGGGCACGTTCCCCTGGGAGAAGGTTGAGGTCTTCTATCGGGGGTATGCCTTAGAGGTCGATTGCAATTCTCAGCGCAACACCATGGGGAAAAGTAAATTTGAATCTTTCGGCACCCCTGAGTTGAGCCACAAGGCGACGAAATATTTCATCCGCAAGCTGCTCAACAGGATCGATAAGCTCTACGAAGAAGGCGTCATACGGTAAACCCTCAATCGGCGAAAAAAGTACCCCACCGAACCTCTCTTAGAAGGGGGGCATGACCTTCCAAGCCCCCGTCATGCCCGTTCATGACGGTTTATGGAGATGATAAACGCCGCCTTTTGAAACCCAACTGTTGATAATCGTCAATGGCATTTGCCGCCCTCTCGTGATACTTCGGCTTCCATGACCAACCTGATCGTCGCCATCGCCGTTTTTCTGCTCTCCCATGTGATTCCGGCCTATAAGCCGTTGCGCAATGGGTTGGCGCGGCTGCTGGGTGAGAAGGTATTTCTCGCCGCTTACGGCACGCTAAGCACGATCCTGCTGATCTGGCTGTTCTGGGCGTTTTTCGAGGCTCCCTATGAGGAGCTTTGGGGGCTGATCGAGTGGACCCGCTGGGTGCCGTTGTTGGTTATGCCTGTGGCTTCCGTTCTCGCCGTGGCGGGGTTGCTTTCGCCCAATCCGCTATCGATCAGTTTCATTCCGGCCAGCCGCTACGATCCCGAGAAACCGGGGATCGTCGCCGTGACCCGACACCCGGCCATCTGGGGGCTGTTGCTCTGGGCGCTCTGCCATATCCCGCCCAATGGTGATTTGGCGGCGCTTTTGATGTTTGGGTTGTTGGCGTTGCTGTCGATCTATGGTCCGATCAGCCTCAATATGAAGAAGCGGCAAAAGCTCGGCGAGGAGGAATGGCAACGACTGACCCGCTTGGCCAAGGCTGCGCCGGTGTCGCTGGCGCAGATCGGCTGGGGGCGCATTCTGCTGGGCCTCACCGGTTATGCCGTTTTGCTGTTCGGCCACGAATGGGTAATCGGCGTCGCCCCGATTATCTGGTAAGCTGTTCTCCCCATACTAGAAAAAGGGAAAGGGTCATATGACCGGAACGCTGACTGATTTGGTGATCGCCAGTGCGGCCTTTCTCGGCCATCACTTTTTATTTGCCCGCCGCATGGTCAAGGACCCTTTGGTCCGCTTGCTCGGCAAAAAAGGTAACATGGCGCTCTATTCGGTAATTTCCATCGTCCTTCTCGGCTGGATGGTCTGGGCTTATGTAGACGCCCCAGAGGTTGAGCTTTGGCCAACCACCGACTGGGCGCGCAACTTGGCTTTAGCCGTCAACCCGCTGGCGATGATCCTGCTGGCCTGCGGCTATTATACGCCGAGCCCGGTTTCCTTGTTGGGGCGTCATCTCAAGCTTGACCAAGAGCTTCCATGGATTACCCGTATTTCCCGCCATCCCGTTATGTCGGCCGTGGCGCTGTTTTGCCTCACTCATATGGCGGTCAATGGCGACCACGCCTCATTGATTTTCTTCGGCGCCAACGCCTTGCTTGCCCTTGTCGGTATGCCGATTATGGACGCCAAAACACGTGACCGTTGGGGTCAAGAAACCTGGCAGGCTTTCGCCGCCCAGACTTCCGCTCTTCCCTTCGTCGCCATTCTGACCCACCGGACCCACGTCAAGTTTTCCGATATCACTTGGATACCGGTGTTCGCCGGTTTGGGCATCTACTTTGCGTTTCTGTTCGGCCACCCGATCCTGTTTGGCGTTGCAGCGTTTTTCGAGTAACCGGTGTTATATTGTAACGTTATGAATTTGTTATCTTATTACCGTTGAATGGTAAGCTTGTCAGGCTCATCCTATGGGCATGACATTCTTGGAAAACACCCTCGACCTGTTTTTGGAAGCGGCCCCCTGGCTGGTGCTCGGCTTGGCTTTCGCCGGGCTGATCAAGGCCTGGTTGCCTGAAGGCGCTTTGTCGCGCTGGCTCGGCGGCAAGGGGCTTTGGCCGGTGGTCAAGGCGGCTTTTGTCGGCGCGCCTTTGCCGCTCTGCTCTTGCGGTGTTTTGCCCGCCGCCATCGGGCTCAAGCGTGAAGGGGCATCCAACGGGGCGACGGCCTCCTTCCTCGTCGCCACCCCCGAAACCGGTCCCGACTCCATCGCCGTTTCCTATGCTCTGCTCGGTCCCTTCATGGCGATTATCCGTCCCATCGCCGCCGTTTCCAGCGCTATCGCGGCAGGCGTGCTGGCCGAACTGGCGCCGGAGAAATCGGCTGTGCAGCAAAGCGTGTCGTCGCCCTGCTGCGCCTCGGAAAAATCCTGCGGCGGGTCCGCGCCGTCGGCTGTCAAAACCGGCATCGTCAGCCGCACGGTCGATGGCTTGCGCTACGCCTTTACCGACATGCTGGAAGACCTCGCGGGGTGGATGTTTATCGGCTTTCTCGTCGCCGGGGCGGCCGTTACCCTGGTGCCGCCGGGAACGCTGTCTGAATTCGGTTCCGGTCTGCCCGCCATGTTGGTCATGCTGGTTGTCGGTGTGCCGCTCTATGTTTGCGCCTCGGCCTCGACCCCCATCGCCGCGGCGATGATTTTAACCGGCGTTTCGCCGGGTACGGCCTTGGTTTTCCTACTCGTCGGCCCGGCCACCAACTTCGCCGGCATCGCCCTGATCGCCAAGGAAATGGGCGTCAAGGCCACCGCCGGGTATCTGGCGGGCGTGGCCGGTGGGGCCTTGGTCGCCGGTCTGTTAACCGATGCCGCCATCGCCTCTTTCGGCATCGATATCGCTGCTCAGGCTTCCTCGGTGCATGGCTTATCGCCCTTCTGGCTGGAGGTTTTGAGCGCCGTTCTTTTAGTCCTCTTTTCTCTGCCCAAAGTGGTGCGGGAAATCAGCGGTCGTTTTTCCCACGCTTAATCATTGCGCTCTTTGTCGCAAAGCCTTATCTTCCGCCCGATTTTCCCCGTGTCTTTTTTTGTTAGGTAAGCCCGCGAATGAGCGACCTCAAGCACATCCGCAATTTCTCCATCGTCGCCCACATCGATCACGGCAAGTCGACCCTGGCCGACCGGCTCATTCATATGTGCGGCGGGCTGACGGACCGCGAGATGCAGGAGCAGGTGCTCGATTCCATGGATATCGAGCGTGAACGCGGCATCACCATCAAGGCCCAGACGACCCGGCTGAACTACAAGGCCAAGAATGGCGAGACCTATCAGATCAACCTGATGGACACGCCGGGCCACGTGGACTTTTCCTACGAAGTAAGCCGTAGCCTCTCGGCCTGCGAAGGGGCGCTGCTGGTCGTCGATTCGACCCAAGGGGTCGAGGCCCAAACTCTGGCCAACGTCTATCTGGCGTTTGACAACGATCTCGAAATCATCCCGGTGTTGAACAAGATCGACCTTCCGGCTTCCGAGCCCGAGCGCATTCAGGAACAGATTGAAGACGTCATCGGCATCGACGCCACTGGTGCGCACATGGTTTCGGCCAAGACCGGCGAGGGCATGGAAGGCGTGTTGGAAGCCATCGTCTCCGACCTGCCCGCTCCCGAAGGCGATGAAAACGCGCCCCTAAAAGCGCTGCTGGTCGATAGCTGGTACGATCCCTATCTCGGCGTGATGATTCTGGTCCGGGTCAAGGACGGCAAGCTGCGCAAGGGCATGAAGATTAAGATGATGTCCAACGGCGCGCTGCACCAAGTCGACCAAGTGGGTGTCTTTACACCCAAGCCGGAAAAGGTCGCTGAATTGGGGCCGGGCGAGATCGGCTATATCACGGCCTCGATCAAGACCGTCGCCGATACCAACGTCGGTGACACCATCACCGAAGACAAGAAAGAATGTGCCGAAGCCTTGCCCGGCTTCCAGCCGTCGGTTCCGGTGGTTTTCTGTTCGCTGTTTCCTACCGACGCAGCCGACTACGAAGATCTGCGCGACAGCCTGGGCAAGTTGCGGCTGAACGATTCGAGCTTTCATTTCGAGCCGGAAAACTCGGCCGCCCTCGGTCAGGGCTTCCGTTGCGGCTTCCTGGGCCTGTTACACCTGGAAATCGTTCAGGAACGGCTGGAGCGCGAATTTGATCTCGACCTAATCACCACCGCGCCCAGCGTCTCCTATCACATCATGATGAACGACGGCACGGAGAAGGAACTGCACAACCCGGCCGACATGCCCGACCCGGTGAAAATCGCCGCCGTCGAGGAGCCCTGGATCAAGGCGACCATCATGGTGCCCGACGAATACCTCGGTGCGGTGCTGTCGCTTTGCACTGAGCGGCGCGGCCAGCAGATCGAACTGACCTATCACGGCACCCGCGCCATGGCGGTTTACCGTCTGCCGCTCAACGAAGTGGTGTTCGATTTTTACGACCGGCTAAAATCCTGCACGCGGGGCTACGCCAGCTTCGACTACCAGATGGATGGCTACGACGAGGGCGATCTGGTCAAGGTCGCCATTCTGGTCAACGCCGAGCCGGTGGACGCGCTTTCCTTCATCGCCCACCGCAGCCAGGCCGAGTTCCGCGGCCGCACCGTCTGTAAGCGCTTGAAAGACCTGATCCCGCGCCAGCTGTTTAAAATTCCCGTTCAGGCGGCCATCGGCGGCAACGTGATTGCGCGCGAAACCATCAACGCCATGCGCAAGGACGTCACGGCCAAATGCTACGGCGGCGACGTGACCCGCAAGCGCAAGCTGCTCGAGAAGCAGAAAAAGGGGAAAAAGAAGATGCGCCAGTTCGGCAAAGTCGAAATCCCCCAATCCGCCTTCATCTCAGCACTGAAAGTCGGCGACGACTAAAAGCTGTTCCACGGGCGGTTCGCTAAGAAACTCCCATCGGATATTCAGCGATCAGCCCAGCATTCGGATCAACGACCAGTGGCGTATTTGCTTTGTCTGGATCGACGGCAACGCGGAAAACGTCGAAATCGTTGATTACCATTGAGAAGGAACATGGCGATGGTTAAGCGTGATCTGCCGCCGATTCATCCAGGGGAGCAACTTCGTGAGGAGTTCATGAAACCTCACGGGCTAAGCGCCTACAGACTGGTGAAAGATATCGATGTGCCGATCAGCCGCGTTCAGGCGATCGTCAGCGAAAACCGCGGCATCACCGGAGATACCGCGTTGCGTCTCGGTCGCTATTTCGGAACCACGGCTGAATTCTGGCTCAACATGCAAAGAGACTTTGAACTGGAGAGCGCAGAGATTGCCGTAGGCGATGACGTTGTAGCAAACATTCAGCCCTTCGCGGCTTAATGCTAGGGGGCAAGCGGGTTTTGTTATCAGGGTGTTTTATGCTTGGGCCGCCTCGGCATAGAAGGTGCGTGAAGGTTTCCAGCCGTTGTCGGTGTGGTCGGCATCCCAGGCATCCACGGCGGCTTGATGGTTAAGCCAAACCTGAGAAGTGGTGTTGAGAACCGCGGCGAGCTTATGGGCTACATCGGGGCTAAGGCGCTTGTGGCCGTTGATGATCTGGCTCAAGTGCTTTCTAGAAATACCCGTCGCTTCTTCAAGATCAATCACCTTGATTTTGCGCGGCTCCATATAGAGTTTTTTGAGGATTATGCCAGGCGTGTTCGGGCGTCTGTTGCGCTTAATCATCAGTGACAATCCTCCAAATCTAGAACGGTAATGTTAGCCCCATCAAATGTGAATGTGATGCACCAATTACCGCTAACGTGCATGGAATATTCGCCTTTGCGGTTACCCTGTAGGGGGTGAAAGTCCTTGATGCCTTCACAGTCCTTGAGGTCAGCAATCGCATCAAGATGGTCAAGAATTAGAAGGGCGTTTTCCTGTAACTTCTTATCTGCCTTGGCGGAATGGCCGTTCTGAAAAAGCTCTTTCAGCCCCTTATGCTTGATCTTTCCAATAGCCATTGAGTGCCCGCAATATGGATTACCAATAAGGTAACACGACCGATGTGCCGGGGCAAGTGACAATTACCAAAATGGTAGCGTTGGGCTGTGTGTGAAAACGACTCGATGCAGAGGTAATTTCGGAGATAGCGGATTTTCTTCAATAAGCGTCGTTTACCCGATCACCCGGCTTGAGGGCAGGGTGACGGTCACCGTGGTGCCTTTTTCGGGGGCGGAGTCAATTTCCAGCGATCCGCCGTGCAGTTCGACCAGGGTTTTGGTTAGCGGCAGGCCGAGGCCCGACCCTTCGTGCTTGCGGGCCACCATGGGGTCTTCCTGGCCGAAGGGAATTTGGGCCAGTTCGATATCTTTTTCGGTCATGCCGACGCCGTGGTCGGTAATCTTAATTTTCAGGTTTTCGTCTCGGTCGAGGTTAATGTCGATCAAGACCTCTTCCTTCAAATCGGAAAATTTGATGGCGTTGGAAATCAGGTTGAGGAAGACCTGCTTAATGCGGCGCTCGTCGCCCCGTACCATGGAAACCCTAGGGTCGATCTTTGTGACGATCTCAAGCCGATGGGCTTCGGCGCGGGGGGTGAGCAGGCGCAGGGGCACTTCCAGGGCGTTCTGCAACTCGAATACCCCTTCATCGAGGGCGATCTTGTTGGACTCGATGGCCGAGATTTCCAGAATGTTGTTGATGGTTTCCAGAAGATGGCGCGCCGAGTCGGCGATGTTGGTGACGTATTCCTTATAGGCGTCGCAGCCGATCTCGCCGAAAACTTCATTGTCGATCACTTCGGAGAAACCGACGATGGCGTTCAACGGCGTGCGTAATTCGTGGCTCATGCTGGCGAGAAAGCCGGTCTTCATTTCATTGGCGGTCAGAGCCAGTTGGTTGGCCTTGCTCAATTCCCTGGCGATGGCTTCGCGCTTCTCGATTTCCAGCTTTAAGTTGGCGGTGCGCTCTTCCACCTTGTGCTCCAGATCGTCGTGGGCGTCCTGTAGTTCTTTTTTGGCTTTCAGCGTTTCCAGATGGGCGGCGTCGACTTTCTCGGCGAGGGCGGCTAACTGTTTGCCCTGTTCTTCAAAGGCGATGCGCGATGTTTCGAGCTCATAGTTGCTGCGCTCGAGCATCTCGGCATGATCGAGCAGGGCCTTTTCTTTCTTCTTCAGGTCGGTGATATCGATAAACAACGAGGTGATCCCGCCGTCCCGGGCGCGGCGTTCGCGCACCAAAAAATGCCGCCCGTCGGCAAAAGCCAAGGTGCGGCTGAACGTAGGGAGGCGGCGGTCGGCCAGATAGTCGCGGATCCATTCCTCGGCTTCGCAGTCGAGCAGGATCTGATTGCTGTTGATCAAGCCAACAACCACGTCGAAGAAATCGTCGCCGCGTTGTGGGGTTCGACCATCGTTGCCGAAAAGGGAAACAAACATCTCGTTGAATGCGACCAAACGGTTCCGCTGGTCCCAAAGCGCGAAGCCGTCATGGGTGCTTTCCATGATGTCTTCGACCTGATCGCGCAGGCGGGTGAACTCGGTGGTTTCGGTCCAGCGGGCGACAAATCGACCGTCGCCCAGGTCCTGCTCCTTGACCTCTATGATCCGGCCGTCGAAAAGTTGTTCTTCGCAGGAAGCACCATCTTGGCGGTGGCTTTTCAGGCGGTTTTCAATCCAAGCCTTGGGGTCGTCCGCCGCGGCTTTGCCGGCGAACTCGCCATTCTCCAGCAGCATCAAAAGGAAGTCCCGGTAGGTCATTCCGGTGATTTGGCCGATGGAATCGAGGGATTGGTAAAACCCAAGGATTTCGTGGCTGGCGAACTCGATTTTATCGCTGGCGTCAAACACCAGAAAACCGACATCGGGAGCCTCTATCGGGCCCACGTTTTCATTAACCGAAACACTCTTGCCAATCATTTGGCGTCCACCACTACCCATCGGGAGTCTATCACCCCGCTCTTTCCTTCCTAAAAACTTGGAAGGTTTGTCCCTCAAATATGCTGACCCCCAAAACCCATCAGCCGCGCCAGATTACCTTAAAATTCCGAATCAGCCAAATGAAAGAGGGGTTACTTGCTGCAACTGGTCAGGGCTTCCGTCACCGAGGCGGCCGTGGCGATGGCGCTTTGCGATAGCGTCGGCATGCCGTTGTTGGACAGGAACATGGCGAGTGCGGCCGGGGCGACCGTTTGGGCCAGCCGTTTGACCGTGCAGGAGCAGGTGGACTCCGAAGCGCCTTTGGCGCCGGTACACCAGTCGACGAACCGTTGCTGCTGTTCGGCCGAATAACTCTCGAGCGCCTGCGCGCCGGGAGCGGCGGCAAAGGTCAGGAAAAGGGCAAAGAGACTGATGGACAGAGCTTTTTTCATGTTTTTTCTTCCTTCCAGTTTTCAAGGCCGGGATCCACGGTGCCGTGGTCGCCGATTTCCTCAAGGTCTTTGTTGGCCGTCCGGGAGCCGTCCGGTGCGTCGTCGTCTTCCGGCGTCGGCGGAACCCATTGTTCCATGTAGTGATCGATGGGGTCTTTGTTCAATTCCACCGGTTCGGGTTGGCCTTCTTCGGCGGGCGTTTCCAATTCCTGCCAGCGGGGCGGATCGTCCTCGGCACCTTGTTCCCGGGCCGCCTTGACCAGCATGTCGTAGTAGTCGATGGCCTCTTCGGCTTGCTTGATGTCGGAGCTGCGGTGCGGTCGGAACAACCATAGGAGCAGGGCCGCCGGGGTGCCCAAAATGGCCCAGGCGGGGAGGGCGAGCGCCTTGCGGACAATACCCTCCCAGGAGCCTTCACCGAACCATTGGTCGATGCGGATTTTCGAAATTACCAAAGAGCCGGGGTCGAGCTCATACCAAAGATCGTAGGCCGAGGTGATCCCCAGTTTGCCGAGCCCCGTCTCGGCGGCGGCGCTTAAAAAAGCCAGGGCGAAGAAAAGCCATCCGGCGAGAAAACCGGGATTGAGCGGACTTCTATGGTCCTCCTTTTCCATGGCTAAAGCGGTTCCCCGGCGATCAGTCTCGGCAGGTCGCCGACGGTGCCCATGGCGTGCCGCATGAAGAGCTTTTTAAGCGGCGGCAATCCATTGACGGCGGCCAGACCGAGGTCGCGCACCGTCCTGATGGTCGGCATGTCGTTGGAAAAAAGCCGGTTTAAGAAATCGGTGACGGCGGCGAGCGTCATGGTGTCGACCTGTCGCCAGTCGGCATACTGTTCAAGCACCGCGCCGCTGCCCACGTCGAGACCGAGGCGCCGGGCGTCGACGATCACTTCGGCGAGGGCGGCCACGTCGCGAAGGCCCAGGTTCAGCCCCTGCCCGGCGATGGGGTGGATGACATGGGCCGCGTCGCCGACCAGGGCCAGGCGTTCGTCGGTGTAGCGTTCGGAAAGTTGCAGGGCCAGCGGGTAGGCGAAGCGCGGGCCGATCAGTTTCAAGGGGCCAAGCCAGTCGCCGAACCGTTTGGACACTTCGACGAGAAACGCCTCTTCGTCCATTTCAAGAAAAGCCGGAACCAGTTCGGTCTTTTCGGTCCAGACGATGTTCATCCGCTCGCCGGTCATCGGCAGCATGGCGAAAGGCCCGCTGGGCAAAAACAACTCGACCGCCACGCCGTCGTGGCGATGTTCGTGGCCGAGCGTGCAAACGATGCCCGATTGGCCGTAGTCGAAGGTGCGGGTTTTGATCCCCGCGGCTTGGCGGGTCGGCGAAAATTTTCCTTCGGCGGCGATAGCGAGGCGGGCGGTCACCCGGTCTCCGTCGGTGGTTGTGGCGCGGGCCCCATAGGCGTCTCGCTCAAGGCTGGCGATTTCGCCGGGCGCGATGAGTTCCAAGTTGGGCAGTTGCGCCGCGCGCCGCGCCAGGGCGGTGCGGATCACCCGGTTTTCGATGATGTAGCCGAAGGGATCGTCGCCGATATCCTGATGGTCGTAGTGCAGGAACAGGGACGAAACTCCGTCGCTCAAGTTGCCGTCGACGACCCGGATATCCCACATGGGACCGGCTTCGGCCGCCATGAAAGGCCAAGCGCCGATGCCCTCGAAAATCTTGACCGAGCCATGGGCGATGGCGCTGGTCCGCCCGTCGTAATCCGGCTCTAGGTCGAACCCCGGCTCGAACCGCTCGATCACCGCGACCTCAAGGCCTGCTCCGGCCAGCGCAACGGCCAGGCTCATACCCACCATGCCGCCGCCGATCACCATGACTTCGCAGTCGTAATCTTCAATAAAATCGTCAGGCACTGTCATAGCCCAAGAATGCACCCGCATGAGGCCCGCTGTCTAGAGATGGAGTGGTTCAAACACAAAATAGAGACTCTATCCGCCTCCCTTCCACACCCTCACGCCTTTCTCGACGCTGCGGCCGACGACGTAGCCGCCGATGCCGATTTTCAGCAGGTCCCACATGTCGGGCGGCAGGTCGAGTTGTTGGCCGAGGCCATAGGGGGCGAGCAGGTAGTTGTTGGCGACGATCAGGCCGAACAGCACCATCAGCAAGGGCCGCCAGTTGCGTTGCAGCCAACTTTCTCCTTTGGCCTCGGCGATCAGCACGTTGGCGGCGGCCTCGATTTCCTTCATCTGGCCGGTCAGCATCATTTCCTGTAAGCGGGCCTTGATGCGGGCGGCTTCGTCTTTGTCTTCCACCGATTTGTCGATCAGGCCGAACAGGCCCGAGACGATGGGTCCGATGAGCGAGAGCATGGGGCTTACTCCACGTCGTTGTAAAACAGGTGATCGCCAATCTCGGCCGAGGGCGCGCGGCCTTTGGCCCAGGGCGGGTTGAGGGCCTTGTGGTGATAGTGGGTCGCCCCGCCGGTTGGGTCTTTCAGCGCACCGGCGACGGCGCGCCGGGCGATGCGGCGGCAGCAGTTGAAGGCCTTGCTTCCCGGCTGTACGGCGAGGATTTTTGGGCGGTTGGGATCGTTAGGATTCCAACAGGAAAACTGCCAGGGTTTGGTGCAGACCTCGGCAATGTTTGAGCCCCACCAGTAGCGGCCCCGGTTTTGCGCCCTGGCGACCCGGTTGAGCACCACGGCGGCGACGGCCTCCTTGCCGCGCAACGGTTCGCCGCGCGCCTCGCCATAGATCGTCCGGGCTAAAATATTGGTGGTTTCGCGCCTAGAGGTCATGGCTGGTTCCTCCGTTCATGTGGGACATGCCGTCCAGTTTGTTTTCGATGCGGGTGAGTTGCCGGGTCAGGCGGCGTTCAAGTTCCTTGACCGCAGTAAGCGAGGCATAGGTTTGGGCGACGTCGAGCTTGTAGGCCGCCAAGGTTTCGCGCAGCCGGGTGAAGCCGGTTTCGGCCTCGGCGCGGTTGCGTTCGGCTTGCCCATCGGCGTCGCGGCGGTTGCGCCAGACCAATAAAAAAAGCCCGCCGAGGGCGGGCAGTTCGACGACCGTGATCCACCAGATCAGGTCGATCTCTCCTGAGATGTTCATTGTTTTTACTCCATAACAAGGCATAACGAAAACGCCCCCGCATTTTTGCGGAGGCGTGCTTTGGCCCTCTGTTTTTGCGAGAGGGATCTTTTGGGGTTTTGTTTTTAGATGCGGGACCCGGCGTTGACCTGGGGCAGGCTTTCCCAGTTTTCACCCGCTGCGACGATGCAGCTTACGCCCGTCGGCTGGGTGATCACGATGGTCCAAGTGCCGGATTTTGAAGAAAAAACCTCGATCATCCCGCCACCGGCCGAAAGCCCCATGGCCGTCGGATTTTCCGAATAGGATTTGGCGAGGGTCTTGGCGACTTCGCCCCGCTCGCCGCAATACACTGGGGTGGCGGATGCGGTGAAGGAGTATCCGGCGAAGACCAGAATTCCCAAAACAAACATAGCGATCCGCTTCATGGCTTTCTCCTTTTTAAAAGAGTGCGCCTCCCCCAATTTTTATAACATCGCCTTCCTTCAGGGACCGGGCCCTGAGCCTGCTTCGTCCTGTTAAATGGGATGCGGGAGCGGGGATTTCCACCTGAGTCTGCTTATACGGAGGTATACTTCACCGAAATGTGAGGGGCCCCAGGGCGAAGTGATTTAAGGCGCGATGAAACGGTTAGCGCTGGTAGAGCGCCTCGACGCCGTGTTTGAGAACTTTCTCGCGCAGTTGTTTGAGGATGGAAATTAGAGCAAACATACCGACGCTTACAGATATACCGCTCTCGATTCTGGGGGGCTGGTGATTTACCCAGCAAAGAGATAAATGCCCTCTACGATAAGGAAAATTACGAAAAGAATAATGATTTCTTTTGCATAAAAACGCAGAGGGCTGAGGTTGGAATCTGGGTCTTTCCGCCTGAAAAGCATCCGCGATCACATTCGGTTGGTATCAAGTCATTTGTTTCCATGGATGATGGTAATCGGGTTCTGAGTCTCGTCCAACATTAATTCTAAATGTCTTTATCGAAGAGTTTTTCATAGACATTGATCGGGGCAAGTATCGGAGGGGCTGCTCCTCGCATGAAGGCTTTCAGGTAAAGCCGTAGGAGTGCGGAGTCTTTCTTTGAAAATTCGTGGTCTTCATTTGTTTCTTGCTTCAGCGACTGAGAGAAGGCTGCTTTGGATTTTTTCCGCCACTCCTTGTTCCCCGGCCAGTTTAGGACGGTTCGTTTGAGAATGCGTTTTTGGTCTTTTTCCTGATAGGCCGCCAAGGCGTTGCGGATGCCTTCGAGTTTTTTGGCGTCGTTGTTTTCCAAAGCGCCGATCATTTCCTGCGACAGGTGATCGACCGCGGCCTCGGAAATGGGTTTCGGGGGCTTGGGCCGCTGCCGGGGTTTATGTCGTAGCAGATTGATGCCGGAGGGGCTCTGCTTGGGCTTGGACTGTTTTTCTTGGGCGACGAGCCCGGAATGGGGTTTGTCCTCGACCCAGCGGCCTTGACCCAGACGTCCGAATGGATCGGGTTCATAGTGTTGGCCCTCGCGGCCCCGGTGGAATTCAGCGAAATACTCTTTGAGGCCCATAACGGCTCCTTTCATTTTTGGGGTGAACGCATAAAAAAAGGCCACTCGGGTGCGAGCGGCTTTGAGCATTATCAACTTCCCTTTTTGCACCTGCGAATATCCCTTTGTTTTACGCGGGAGATCGCCTAGTATACCTTTAGGGAACATCCCAAAATTTAAATTGCGCAAGGCGCGAGTGGAAGGCGGCAAAATGGCAGCGCCGAAAGGCAAGCCACGCGGTAAGGCTGCATCAAAAAAGGCTGCGCCTGTACGCAAACGCTCGAAAAAAACCACGGCCAAACGGTCGGCGGCGGTTGATGATGATCTTTTCATTGTCGGTATTGGCGCCTCGGCGGGCGGCCTTGAGGCTTTGCGTCCGCTGGTTAGTAATCTTCCCGCCCTGTCCAATATGGCCTATGTGGTCGTTCAACACCTGTCGCCGCAGTACCGCAGCATGCTCGGTCAGATTCTGGGCCGCGACACCCAACTGAGCATCGCCGAAATCACCAACAACATGATGGTCGAGCGCAACACCATCTACATCACGCCGCCCAACAAGGACGTGGTGATGAAAGATGGAAAGTTACACCTGCGCAAACCTTCCGCGCCTGTCGGGCCAAAGCCGTCGGTCGATGCGTTCCTCGTCTCGCTCGCGGAAGAAAAGGGGGAGTACGCGATCGGCCTCATCCTGTCGGGAACGGGCACGGACGGCGCTCATGGCATGCGCACAGTGAAGGCGCATTCTGGTTTCACAATAGTCCAGGACCCCGAGACGACGAAATATGATGGCATGCCCAAGGCCGCCATTCAGACCGGGTGCGTCGATCTCCTGATGCCGCCCGACAAGATCGGCCCGGAACTGGCGTCGATCTCTCAGTTTCCCCGTCTGGTGGCGCAAAAGTCGGCGGAATCCGCCGAGCACAGTACGCTGGAGGAAATCTTGATTTCGCTGCGTCGGCGAACCGATGTGGATTTCACGCAGTACAAGTACAACACCCTGAGCCGACGCCTAGAACGCCGCATGGCGGCCAACCGCTTGGAAACGTTGGATAAGTATCTCACCTTCATCCATGAACAGCCGCAGGAACTGGATTATCTCTACAAAGACATCCTGATTTCCGTCACCTCGTTTTTCCGCGACAATCAGGCGTTTCGCGAACTGGGCAAGCTGTTCAGCGAGGTTCTCAAGGACAAGCGGCCGGGCGACAGCATTCGCTTCTGGATTCCCGGTTGCGCGACCGGCGAGGAAGCCTATTCCATCGCCATGTTGCTGTGCGACCACTTAGGCCAGGCGACCAAGGAATACACGATCCAGATTTTCGCCACCGATATCGACATGGACGCCATGGCCCATGCTCGCAAGGGCCTCTATTCAGAGGAAACGATCAAGTCGCTGGATCGCCCTTATATCGACAAGTATTTCGACCACATCGGCCAGAGCTTTCAGGTTAAGAAGAGCATCCGCGAAATGGTGGTGTTCGCTCGCCAGGATTTGACCAAGGATCCGCCGTTCATGCGTGTCGACTTGATCAGTTGCCGAAACGTCATGATCTATTTCAACACGGAACTGCAAAACCGCGTGATGAGCGTATTTCACTATGCGCTCAATCCCGGCGGCTACTTGTTCCTGGGTAAATCAGAGTCCATCGGCAACCATACCGATGTGTTCCGTCCGGTGAGTCAGTCTTCGAAGGTCTATCTCAAAAGGACGAATTACGATTACAAGGGCGCGCCTTCGTTCGGCATGTTCCGCCCCAAGTACTCGCCGGAGAAGATATCCCAACCCCGTGAAGTCAAAAAGAAAAGCGTTCAGGAATTGATGAGCGAGGCCTTTGTCGATGCCTACGCACCCGACAGCGTGGTAGTTAACGACAATTTGGACGTCCTGCATTTCCACGAAAATGTCGAGACGTTCATTCGCCTGCCGCGCGGTACGCCGAATCTAAACCTTTCGAAGCTGATTATCGACGATTTCCGCCCCGATTTGCGGGTGCTGGTTCATCGCGTGCGCAAGGAAGGCGGCGCCGTCTACGGCATCAAAAAGCGCTTGGACAAGAAAGACGATCCGGTGATGGGGCGTTTGGTCGTCCGCCAGTTGCTGGAGAGCCAGAGTGCCGGCAGCAATGGCGAGGCGCTCTACTTGGTTTCCTGCGAAACGGAAGCCTTTGTTCCGAAAGCATCCCAGAGCACTTCTAGCGACATTCATGAGGATACGGAACTGCGCCTGGCGGAATTGGAGCAGGAGCTCACCGCAACCAAGGAAAACCTGCAAACCGTGGTCGAGGAGTTGGAAACCTCTAATGAAGAGCTGCAGGCGCTCAATGAGGAACTGCAAGCGGCCAACGAAGAACTGCAGTCGTCAAACGAAGAACTGGAAACCTCCAACGAGGAACTTCAGTCGACCAACGAAGAACTGACGACCGTCAATGAAGAGGTGCAGGTCCGCTCGCTCGAACTGACCGACGCCAATACCGATTTGGAAAATATTCAGGACAACATCGGCTTCCCGATGATCGTCGTCGACAAACATTACCGCGTCACGCGCTATACGCCCCAGGCAATCCGGTTGTTCGGCTTGACGCATGCCGATGTTGGCCAAGTTATCACCACCGTTCCAACCTATGCAGACGTACCGAATTTGCGCCAACACCTTAACGAAGTGGTGTTGAGCGGCAAGCCGCTCGAGGGAGAAGTGCATTGCGAGGGGGCAATCTACCGCATGCGGATTTTGCCCTATCGGGATAGCCAAAAGTTCGTTAGCGGCGCGATTTTGACGTTTATCGACGAAACCGAGGTGCGAGCCACCAAGGAGAAATTGCAAGACCAGGAACAGTGGATCCGCAATGTTACGGATTCCGTCCCCGTCATGATTTATTACGTGGACAGTTCCAAGAAGGTCCGCTTCTGCAACCAACCGTTTGCCGACTTCTATGGCACCTCGATGCAGGCCGTTATGGGCAAGAGTATCCGTCAGGTCGTCGGCGCGCGGGCCTATGGACGGCTCAAGCCGTATCTTGAAGAGACGGAAGAGGGCCAGTCCGCCAAGTTTGAAAGTCAGGAAGTCAACGCCCAGGGGATTACACTGTTCACCCAGACCAGTCTGGAGCCGCATATTGACGAGAGCGGGAAGATGCTCGGTCACTTCGCGATTATTTCCGATATCAACGACCTCAAGCATACGCAAGCCGAAATGATGGCGGCGAAAGAAGCCGCCGAAAACGCCAATCATGCGAAGTCCAATTTCCTGGCCTCCATGAGCCACGAACTGCGAACGCCGCTCAATGCGATCATGGCGTTTAGCGATATGATCCGTCTGGAAAAATTCGGGACGTTGGAGAATGCGAAATATACCGAATACGCCAACGATATTCACGATAGCGGTCATCACCTACTCGATATGATCGGTGAAATTCTCGACCTCGCCAAGGTTGAGGCCGATATGGTCGAATTGGATGAAAAAGTGTTCGACCTCAGTCAGATGGTCGACTCTTCCTTGCGCTTCATCGCCGAGAGAGCCCGGTCCTCCGGGGTGAAGTTGCAAAACGACATTCCGAAGAACATACCGAAGTTGCTGGCCGATGAAACCATGGTCAAACGCATCGTGTTGAATTTGGCGACCAACGCCGTCAAGTTCACCCCGGAAGGAGGCCAGGTTTCGGTAAATGCCAGAGCCGACGGCGATGGCCTCAGTCTATCAGTGGTCGATACCGGCATCGGCATTCCGCCCAAGGATCTGGATCGCATCATGCAGCCGTTCGAGCAGGTGAAGAACGCCATGCAATCAGACAGTCGCGATGGGGTCGGCCTCGGCTTATCGATCACCAAATCTCTGGTAGACCTGCACCAGAGCCGGATTGAAATCTCCAGTGACCTGAGCAAAGGCACCGTGGTGACCGTGGTATTTCCCAAAGAACGGGTCGTGACTGGCTGACAGGGCCACCGTCGAGAAGGCTTCCATCGACAACCGGAAGCCCCTCTTATGACGTGATGACCGAAATGGGCCGCTAGACCAAAAATTCATGGTCGCCGGTGAAGCTTTGGCTTCCCCGCGACCAAGTAGCTCGGTGCAAGGATGGCGCTGCCTTGTCGTTGGTAATCCGGGAAAGCCTTACGGGTTCGGCAAGCAGGGCGCCCGCCACCGCATCCAGGCCGTCGTCGGCACTTTTGCCGCCGGGCCGCCATTCGCGCATTTCCCGGACCAAAGGGGAGGCCATCACCGATTGATGGGCGAGAACCGCCCCGGCGGCCAGCCGGGCGTCGAAGGCTTCGAGGATGCGCCGGTCTTTGGGCATGCTGTTCGACTTTTCGACCACCGCGCAGGCATAGCCCGATCGGTTGAGTTCGCGCCGCAGCAGACCGGGCAAAAATTTGCCGAGCCCGTTGGTCTCCACCGTGACCGACGGCAGGTGGTTGGCCTGAAGAAAGGCTGCGGCCTTTCGGCAGAGCTGAGTGGCTTCGTCCTCCTTTTCGGTTTTATTCGGGTCGTGGGTCAGATAGGCGATCCGATGGACCCGGCTTTGGCCGTCTTCGCCGGTGAAGATGGCGGCGATGACGCTGCCGTCGCCTTTTTGCGGCGCGCCGTAGGAGGGGTCCCACCAGCAGGACGCCGAGACCATGCGCCGCCCGCCGATTTCGAGCAAGGTTTCTCCGTTGGCCTGACGGAAGGACAATTCGTCGCCGTAGGGAACCAGCAGATCGGGATCGAGCCGTCCTTCGGCGATGTTGGTCGGGATGAGCATCATTTGGCTGTTAAACTTGGCCGGACCCGACCGTCGCCGGAGGCTTTCGATTTTGTTGCCGGGAAACCGCTCCGGCCAAGCCGAGCTGTTGTTTTGATCGAGAATTGGGATTTCAAGCCGGGTAAAACCGTCGAGAAAGGGCCGCTCTTCGTCGGTTTCCAGACGCGGTCGGTCGGCATAGAGGGTATAATAGCTGTGCGGCGTGCCCACATAAAGCTGTAGGCCGCCGGGCACCAAAACGTAGTCGATCTCAGAAAGGCGTTCCCGTAGATCGGCCCGTTTGCCCGGCGTATCGCAGGTATTGGGCACCTCCACATCGTCGCAGATCACCATGTCGGCCCGCGAACCGGTGAGGTTGGCCCCGATCCCCTTGGCCAGCATGGAGGGGTCGCGAAACTCGGCGTCCCGCTTGACGGTGAACTGATCGGCCGCCCATTGATCCCTTTTTGGGGGGAGTAACTCGGTGGTCTGGGGATGACGTTCGATGATCCGTTTGACGTTGCGGACCATCTTGCGGGCCAGCGCATGATCGGCGGCGAGAACCAAAATGCGGGTTGACGGATTGCAGACCAGCCGCCAAGCGCAAAACAGCCCGACCAAGGTGGATTTACCGCTGGAGCGGAAGGCCATCAAAAGAAGTTGACGCTCACCCGTCTCCCAAGCCTTTTGCAGCCACCGGGCGATCCGCAGATGCAGCGCCGGGGTGTTTAGGCCTTGTTGATGGTTCCAGTCCCGGACGAAACCGTCAAAGGCGGGGTGGGTCACTGGGCCTCCGGCCAGACGGGCGCAACCGCCTCAATGTCTGCCAAACGGTCTGCCGCGATGATCGCGGCTTCCGCGTTCTCGGCGGCTTCGATGATCGCTTTCCGGTATGTACGAACCTCCTGTGGCATGGCCCGTGGAACGCCGCCGCGTGCCGGATCAATGCTGGCGAGGACCTGCCAATCGGTCGCTTGCAAAAGGCCGTTGGCCTGAACTTTCAGAGACTTACATTTGGTTTGTTTATATTCCGCCAAGTCGAAGTCAGGGTCGGCGACCTCGGCTCGCGTGACCGTGTAGTTGTAACCATCGTTTTCTTCGGCGACCTCGAGCTTCTTACCGGGGCCGGGGCGCTTAGGCCCGACCTCCTGGTAATTGTAAAGACCGCGTTCCGGGTCCGGTTGGGCGTTTATCAGGACGGTGCCGTCCGGCAGGACAACACGCGCGGGGGTTTTATAAAGTTTCCGGGTTCCGTCTTTGTCATACATAAGCATGGGCGGTGCCTCCTTAGTCGCTCGGGCTGGTGCTGGCCGTTGTCAATGTGCCGCTTTCGGTGAAGCCGCCGCCATAGCCCTTATTGACGTGCCAAGTGTCGGTTTCGCCGGAAAAGAATTGAGAAGGTTGATTGCCGGTCGGAAGCTCCCCGTCCGCGCCCAAATAGACCGGCTTGCCGTCGCCGTCGATAAACTTGCGCCGGTTGGCTTCTACGGAAATATCGAGATATTCGTCTGTGTTGATGTAGATATCGGCCATATCGCCGACAAAGGGAAAGCTTGCGCCCCGGTAAATGCCAATGTGGTGATCAGATCGGCTATAGAGCGGGGCCTGATTGAGCGGGCCATGGGTGTTAGAGTGCGCATCCAGGCTATCGTCGAGGTAGATTTGGGCGGTCGTGTTGGCTAAGTCCCAGGCCATCAGGATATGAGCCCATCCGCTCGACACGGTGATGGTTCCCGCCGAATAAGCCCCCCAACAGATCGCCCCCGCGTCGTTGTAGCGATGGAGAACATAGAGCTTGTTGGCCGGGCTGTTGTCGCGCATTAAAGAGATGCCGTCGTTCGGCCCATAGCTGTTGAAGATGGTGTATTGATTGCCGTCCGTGCCCGCGCCCATTCTCACCCAGCCGGAGAAAATGCCGAGCTTGGTGTTGGTGATGCTGTCGAGATCGGCCCCGCGACTGATCGAGGTGGAGCCGTCAAAGTTCACCGCGTTGGCGACGTAGGGGCCTTGCTGGGTTACCGGAAACGGCCTACGCAACATGAACCACCTCCAGGAGCGAATAGCCCTCGGTCTTGGTGACGCGGAGGTGATTGACCTTATTGGCCGTCATGTCGGGGTTGGTCGAGCCAATCAGAGTGAAGCCGGACAGGGTGAGCGTATAGCCTCCGGTTGCGTCAATCGTGAGCAACAGGTCCACATAGCCCTCGTCGGTGTCGTCGGGTGCCGTGAGGGTAAACGAACCGGTCATGGTGGCCTTTTGGAACAGGCCGTCGGAACAATGGAGGGTGGTGGCGCTGTTCAAATCGCCTAAGTTATGGATAGCCTGGGTGTAGCCCCCGGTCAGGGAGCCGCCGCCAAACACAAAAGTTTGAATGGCCGTTTTCATCGCCGACCAGAGGGCGTATTTGGGGGCGCTACTGTCCGACGCGTCGAGCAGAGCCACCTTGTCGGCGTTGGCTATGGTGACGATATCCTCCGTCCCGGCGAACAAGCCATCGTCGCCATCCGAGCCATCAGTCCCGGCGGGACCGGTGGGGCCGGGAACGCCGTCTGTCGCAATCAAATCGCCGTTGGTATCAAAACCAAGCTGCTTGTCTGCGCGGTCGGTTTTGGAGGGGATTTCCATCGACGTGGCGGTATCGGTCGGCGAAAGCTTGATACCGCGCGCGGCTTCGGCTTCCACCTGTTGCAGGGCCGCAGTCTGATAGTCGAGTTCGTCGTTTATCACCTTGGCGCGGAATTCGCCGCCTTCCTGAAAGTCGGTGGTGCGCTGAATGGCTAATTCGCGACGTAGGGTAACGGTCGTTCCGTCAGCCGGTGCGCTTTCGAAAGTGACGTTTCCGCCGCTGCTAGCTCCCGCGCCATTGACCGTGAAACCGGTTACTTGAACCGCTTCGTCGAGATAGACCGCCATATCGGTCGCTTGGAAAATAGGGAACGGATAGGTAAAGACGGTTTGTGCGCCGTCGGCGGTATACTGGATACGCGGCGAAACATCGCCGATTTCAATGTGCTGGGTCATGGGGTGTCGGTTCCGTTATTTGAGCAGGCCGTTGACGACGTTAGCGCCGAGCGACCGGCGTTTGGCCGAGAGGTCGCGGTCGAGCGCCTCCATTTTGAGGAGGTTGCGTTGCTGGAGTTTGTCCAGGTTCCATCCTGTGCGTTCGCGGGCTTCAGCGGTTTGTTTGTCTTTTTGCGCAATCAGTCCGTTGAGCAGGGCGCGGTTGGAGCCGCCGCTCAAGCCTGTGCCCGATGCGCCGAAACGGGCGCGCCGAGCGGCGAGAGACTTCTTCAGGGCGTCTTTGCGCTTTTCTTCTTCCAACTGGTACTGACGCAGGGCGCGCTGCCGAGCGGCTTCATACTGGGCGTTTTGCGCCTTTTCGGCTTTGTTGGCCTGACGCTCGGCAGAGACCATGGAAACGGCGGTCATGGCGAGCGTCACGGGGTCGATGGATCCCATATGTCGGTTCCTTTCTGTGTGGTCAGGGGTGTTAGCGCCCGGTTTTGATGTCCGAGGTCGCCGAAAGCAGGGTGAAGGGAAGGGGAATGTCCTGCTCAATGGTCCATAGCGGTTGGGTGCCGTCATGTTTCCAGCCCAGCGCCCGGATGGTCTTGTCGCCGGAAAAAAGGACCGGCGGCGTATTGAGCACGCCTGAAACGCCGATTTTTTTGAACGGCTGAAGCTGGAAGCCTTTGCCCAGGTCGATCCGCAGGGCGGCGGTTTCCATCAGCCGCAGGGTCAGCGCGACGAGACGGACCTTGGAGCCGGGCTGCGCCCCGGTCGTGCCTCCCGCCGCCGGCGGCAAGGGCTCGATCACATGGGTGAAAGGCAACCCCACTTCGACGTTGGAGGCCGGTTGATCGAGCTGGATCGCTCCTCCCGAGACGATGGAGTCGGGGCGCAAAGCACCGTCGGCAAGCACCTTGACCGTTTGGCCTTCCAGATGGTTAAGCCCCGACCAAACGCTTTTCGGTGTGGCCGAAACGCCGGTGAGGGCCGAGTCCGTACTGAGCCCGGCATCGAACCGTTCCAGCCGGTGCGCGCCGTTTCGCTCGATGGCGACATAGACCGCGCTATCGACCACGGCCAGGGAGCGAAACAGACCGTCGGTTTCCATAAGCGACCAGGCGGTCACCTGTTCGGAACGGTAAACCGTCACCGTGGCCAGGGTCCCGTCGTCGTTCAACAGGTGGAAAAGCCGCCGGGTGTGGTCGTAATCCTGATCGACGGGAGAGCGGATCATGTGTTGCGCCAGAAGGGCCAGGTCGGAGGCCTGATAGGCCTGTTCCACATCGGCAAAAAGAAACTCGCGCAGTTCGTCGCCCCGGCGCGAGACGAAAAGCGTCGCCCCGTCCACGTCGCGTGGCGGCACGGTGCGGTCGACCGGCATGCCGATGCGGGTCTGACGGTTGAGCTGGACGTTTTCGGGCGTCAGAGGCGTGCCTGTGACCATCCATTCGGCCCCCGAGGTGAAAACCTGAAGATGCCGCCCGGAGAAAACCGCCCGGATGGCGTTGACCGAATCGCTCAGGATGGAAAATTCGATGGCCTCGTCGTCGAGCCCTTCGCCGAGATCGAAATTGTAAAGCTCGGAGGATTTTGACAGCCAAAGGCGGTTGGGTAGGTCGCGCGATCCGCCGATCACCATGCGGTCCTGATGGAAACAGACGGCAACCGGCCAGCCGTGCAGATCGGAGAAAGCCTGCTCCTCCCAGTCTTCGGTGGCCGCCGTTCCGCTGAGATTTTCCTTTGTTTCGGCCGTCGCCGAAGTGGGCGAGGTGACAGCAGTGATCTCGACCTGCTTGTCTTTGAGACGAAACCGGGCTCCCACGTGACCAGCTTGGAAAACGTCGTCTGAAGCGGTCAGGGTGACGGTTCCCGAGGTGCCGCTGGCGGTCAAGGTGGTCTCCGGTGGGGCGAATTTGTGGAAGGGCTGACGGATCGCGCCATTTTCCGTGGTGAAGGTCCAGTCCGCGATCATCCAGTCCGTATGGGAGGTGCGGGTAATCTTTTTCGGCGGCGTCTCCGGATGGACGACCAGCAGGGTGTCCGCGCTCTGCGTCCAGTTGATCTGATCCAGTTGCGCGGCAGTCCAAGGAGTCGTGATGCTGGCGGCCAAAGCCCCTTCTCTATAGACCTGGAGCGCCAAGTCGGTGAAGGCCAGGAGGTAGACCTGCTCGGTGTTGAACTCAAAGGCGACGAGGCGCGCTTTGCCGGGCAGCGTATCGACAAAGCGAAGGCCGGGTCGTCGGCCGACGCCGCCGGTGGGGTGGATGGTCACGTTGCGTAGCCGCGATGCGCCATTCTCATAGGCCCGAAGGTCGCCCCGGCCGAACAGGCGCGGCGTGATCTCTCCGGCTGTGAAGCTGTTTTTCTGGTGCTTGGGGATAGGCATCAGCGGCGCGCCTCCATTAGCGAAAATCCTTCGAACCCGCCACTGGTTTCCTGCTGGGAGTCGATGGTTTTTGCGCGGCTGAATTCGTCTTTCGCAAGCTTAAACAAGACTTCGGCGCGGCTAGTGCTCTCGGTTAGCGGCAGACAGAACTCGGCGGCCAGGCGGGCGATCACGGCCTGATCGAAAAACGGCGGGAAGGTGCTTTCGTCGGGGCGGAAGATATAGCTGAGATTGACGCTCTCCACATCGCTATGAAGACGCCGTTCGGCGATCCGGTAGTCGATGCCGCGGCCGCGCGGGCCGGTGCCAGCCGAGAGCGCGCGGAGGAAATCCGACGGCAGCTGGAAGGCCTTGGCGAAGTCGGCCAGCGGCTCGGCGGCCAACTTGGGAAGCGCCGCCTGACCCGTGGCGAAGGTCCAGGGGTGAGACGACAGCAGGGCGTCGCGAACGGAAGGGTAGAGGTTGGCCGAAACTTCCGCTTCCGCCGTGCCTTCGTCGAACGAGGCGATGCCGTCCGCACCCAGCTTCAACAGGGCGCGCGAACAGAGCGCAATGTCGCTTAAAGCCATTACGGTTCTCCATGCTTTTAGAGGTGAGGGGGGGTATCGAAAACTTGACGCAGGGTTGCGTTTTGCGCGATTTTTCACGTTATGAGATTTGTTGTATTGGTATTGTTCTGCGGTTTGGTCTCCCCCGCCTTGGCGGACGACGAGTCCTTTCCCGTGCCTGATCTGCCAGGGGATTTATGCGAGGCATACAAGCCCAACCAAGTCTGTTGCCCATACATGCTGGTAGAAAATCGGGACGGCACCTTGCCTCTTCCTCTGCCGACAATTGGTAAAATTGCCCCTATCTACAAAGAAGCCTACAGAATGCACTGGGCTGAAATTGAACGGGATTATACGCGCCCGTGCAGAGGGGCGGCTTAATCAAAGAGCTGCTTTAGGTCGTCGGCTCTTTTCTCTCGGAAAATCTGTATTCTTTCGTCTTTGCTGAGGTCTTTAAATGGAATTTGATTTCCATCTTGGTCGATAATTCGTCCATTTTTAAGTTTGAGGCGACGGAAAGATTTGGGCTGCAAATTTCGGCCTTCGGTTTTCCTGGATGCCCCTTTCGGCGGTATCGGAGGAACCGGTTTCGGCACAGTCGGCGACCTGGGTGGCGTCGGGGCGTCCGGCCCTTGGGCCGTCTTGATCCATTGGCCCTGGCCCAACCGGCCGAGAGGGTCGGGAACGTATTCGTAGCCGGGGCGGTCCATGTGTTGCGCATAAAATTCTCTGATGCCCATGAGAGACTCCTTGGGGTTGACGCAAGGTTGCGTGTCGCGCGATGATTCGCGCTATGAGGTTTGTTGCTTTGATCTTGCTCTGTGGCTTGGTTTCGCCTGTCTTAGCGGACGACGAGCACGGCCCTATGCCCGAGTTGCCGGGGGATTTATGTGAGAGGCACAAGTCCAATGAAGTCTGCTGCCCTTATGTGGTTGTCGACGAAAATGATAATTTGGAGTACCCGTTGCCTCTGCATGGTAAAGTTGATTGGGTCGTCAAAGAGGGCTGGCGTCGAAATTATTTGGACCTTAAACGCTTCTACGAGCGACCGTGCAAAGGGCGGACTTAACGCAGAATTTCTCTTATGAGGTCCCGTTTGGCTCGTTCGTAAATTTGCTTCCATTCATCGGGGCTTACAGAGTTCGGATCAATGGGATTGCCATACTCATCTACTATAATGCCATCTTTGAGGCGATAGCGTTTGGCTTGTTTAGGGCGCCCAGGAGATTTTCGGTTTCTGCTTGGCGCGCCTTTCGGCCGCGTCGGCGGAACGGGTTTTGGTGCGACCGGCGGCTTGGATGGCGTCGGCGCTTGCGGTCCTTGAGCCGTCTTTTTCCATTGGCCCTGGCCCAGTCGACCGAGGGGATCGGGGATGTATTCAAAACCGGGACGGTTCATGTGTTGCGCATAAAATTCTCTGATGCCCATGGGGGACTCGTTGGGGTTGACGCAAGGTTGCGTGTCGCGCGATGATTCGCGCTATGAGGTTTGTTGCTTTGATCTTGCTCTGTGGCTTGGTTTCGCCTGTCTTAGCGGACGACGAGCACGGCCCTATGCCCGAGTTGCCGGGGGATCTGTGTGAGGCCTACAAGCCCAATCAGGTCTGTTGCCCCTATGTCGTGATTGATAATTCAGGTGACCTACCGCCGATACCCCTTCCTATCATTGGCAAGGTCGCTCCAATTGTTAAGGAGGCCTATCGGATGCATTGGGCGGAAATTGAAAAGGATTCCAAGAGATCCTGCCTGGGAAGGGCTTAGGGTCCAGACCCTAGAGTGCGATTGAATGAGGGGCGGTTTCACGCGTCAGGTCGAATCACGAAATGATTCCACCTAAAACGATCCGACCCTAGTCAAAAACGTTCCTCAAATTCTGAATCTGCCATTCCCGGAAAAGCCGTGCGCGCTCTTTCTCGCTAAGGCTTTCAAAAGGAACCTCATTTCCACTAGGGTCAATCACACGCCCATTTCGTAGTTTGAAATGGCGTGACGACCTGTAGTGCGGTTTCTGTGCCTCAATTCTTTTAGGGCCTCTCTTGGGTGTGGTCGGCGGAACGGGCTTGGGGACGACCGGCGGTTTGGGTGGTGTTGGGGCGTCCGGCCCTTGAGCCGTCTTTTTCCATTGGCCCTGGCCCAGTCGACCGAGGGGATCGGGGATGTATTCAAAACTGGGGCGGTTCATGTATTGCGCATAAAATTCTCTGATGCCCATGGAGGACTCCTTGGGGTTGACGAAAGGTTGCGTTTTGCGCGATTCTTCACGTTATGAGATATTTTGTTTTGGTCTTGATCTGTGGCTTGGTCTCGCCCGCCCTAGCGGAAGACGAGCACGGCCCCATGCCTAAGTTGCCGGGGGATCTGTGTGAGAAACCAAGACAGGCTGAAGTTTGTTGCCCATATTTTACGGTTGATACGGAAACGGGAGAGCGTCTTTGGTGGCCTCTCTATGTCGGTCGTTCGATTTATGTGAATGAGGCTTATCGGCGGGACTATATTTATTTCGAGCGCGATTATTCTCGGCCATGCAAAGCGAGGATTTAGAGTTCGTTCTGTTTTATGTGCCGGTCCCTCTAATTGAGTACAGACCCTAAGGCAGACTTTTTCTGATTTGTTCTCTCCGATGTTTCTTGATTAAGTCCCGGAACTCCTCTCGCGTTAGCGTTTCGGGTGGGACCGTGTTCCCTTCTTTGTCGATAATGACACCATCCCGCAGCCAAAATTGTTTGGGCCAGCGCCTTGGGGGCTTGCTTCGTTTTTTCTCCGGTGGGCCTTTCGGCAGCGTCGGCGGAATTGGCTTCGGCACAACCGGCGGCTTGGGTGGCGTCGGCGCTTCCGGTCCTTGCGCCGTCTTTTTCGATTGGCCCTGACCCAATCGACCGAGGGGGTCGGGGATGTATTCGTAACCGGGCCGTTTCATGTGTTGCGCATAAAATTCTCTGATGCCCATGGGGGGACTCCTTTAAGAAAAGAGCGATATAGGTTGTTCAGGCGGTCATTCCGGGTTCTCCGGTGGAGCCCCGGAATGACGCCGGGCTTACAATGCTTTGGGTTTTGTTAGTCCGTATCGGTGGCGCCCACTTGGGTGAGGTCGGCGAGATCGACCGTGCCGCCGGTGTTTGAGGCGATGAGGAAAATCCCGGCGGCGGGCGTGCCGTCGGTGTCGGTGTTGGCGAGGATCATGTCGCCGCTGCGCACCATATCGGCGGCATTGTTGAAATAGTCTTCGCTGTCCACGTCGGATGCCGCGTCGGGGGTGGTGTAGTGCCAGAGGGTGAAGCCGTTGGCGTAGGCCAGCACGCTCAGGTTCTTCGATTGATAAGCCATGGGGGCTCCTTGAGATTGGGATAAAGAAAAGGAAAAGGCCGCCGAGAAAATAGGCGGCCTAATCTACCGAACGATTGGTAGGTAATTAACCTTCCAGGCAGCGCATGGAGACGACGCCGGTCGGGTCGATCAGTTTGGCGCCCATGCTCATCATGTTGTTGACGAAATGCGCCGCCCGGTCGCCGTGCCAGGTGACGTCGGTTTTGACGTCCTGGCCGATGGCGTGTCCGATGGCCGTTTTGTGATACCAATAGCAGTAGCGAATATCGCCGCCGTCTTTGGTCAGCCCCGAGTGGGGCATCCAGAGGGTGCCGAGCCAGTTTTTGGCCTGACTGCCTTTCCAGGGGAGATCCTTATCGCCCACATAATCGGCGTTGGCGAATTCCTGGATGTCGAGTAGATCGCTCCACTGTTTCCAGCCGACGATGGCGTAGCGCTGGCCGTCGTCGGGGACATCGGCGTCACCGAGCATCTCGAAGGCGGCGAGCACCTTGGCCTTGGTCAGGCCGTCGGTGCCTGCCCCGGCGAAATTGGTTGAAGCGTCGAGCTCGGCGATAATCATTTCGTCGGTCTTGCGGCCGAGCGCATAAGCACCCGCCTTGGCCGCCACGTCCATTTCGTCGATATTGGTCTTGAGCTTATCCATGCTGTCGATCCAGTCGCCGGCGTAGTAGTCGTAGAGTTGGCATTCCACCGGTTCGTGGTCGATGGTCATCACCGGCACCTTGCCGTGACGGGCCTTGGTGCTGGCCGTACCCTTGCCGACCTTTTGGAATGTGGTGGATGCGCCTTTGACGTCGTTTTGCGAGCGCACGGTATTTCGGAGCTTGGAGCCCATTTGCTGGTACTGGGTATGCACTTCCGCCTGGAAGTGTTTGGTAAACCCGTCCACGATTCCCGTAGACATGATGGCGTTCTCCTTGATTGATGATGAAAAAGACGAACGCCCCGCTTCCGGTTATGGTCTGCGGGCGCGCGCTTGCCGCAGACCGCCGGGACGGGGCGTTCAAGAAAGCCGCCGGGCCTTCGCCGTCCTCTTTTGCAAAAGGCGGCGAGGGTTGTCCGGCGGGGATGGAAAAGGAATAAAAAAGCCCGGAGATTGGCTCCGGGCGTACGTCTGGCGTTGATAAGTTCTATGTAGCAGGCCGCTCTGGATAAGTCAAGGAAAAAAATCCTTTATCAGTCGTTTGTAGAGTTGCCAGGGGGTTAAAATTGCGCGCTCGTGGAGGCCGAGGACCCGTTTGACCGCCTCAACGCAGGTGAACAGAAAAAACGGCGCCATCTTGAGCGGTGCGGCGCGGGTCGTGCAGGCGATGGCGATGCAGCCCCGCTCTTCGTACCAGGCCTTGAGGTCGATTGTCCGGTTGGCTGGAAGCAGGGTGATTTTGGTTTGATGGGAAAGCGGGTCGTAGACCACCCATTGACCGCCCATGTCAAGCACCATGAAACAGTGGCGAAACCCAGGGCGCAACCCTTTGAGCCACCAGAATTCCGTGTTGTTGGAAAACACCACCAGAGCGGGGCTTGGGGCTTCGTTCAAAGGAGCAGGGGGGTGGAAAACGGTTTTCATTGTCCGTCGATCTCGTCAATTATTCCTTTGGTTTTCAACGGGCTTACCATCCTGTCGAGGGCTTCCTCCCAATAGCCGAAAGCCCATTTTTCCTCCTCGCACCGTGGGTCGGGAGCCGCTTCGCGACGGCCGTATTCGAAGAGAATCTGAAGGTGGTGGAGCTTTAGGACTCCGCCTTGCCAGAGATGCTTGACGACACGGTAGATATCGTCGGGTTCGCAGGGACGGAGCACCGCGCCCATGCCGGCGACGAAGCGGGCCCCATTGTCCCTGGCTTCCTGGCAGCGGATGTACCAAAACCAGGTTTCCTCGGCGCTGAGGAAGGGGGTGAAAAGGGTGTTGCGCCGCCGCGCGGCTTGAGCGGATTGATGCTGCATTTGATTATTCCTCAGACCAGAACAAAACAGGAACATATTACTTATAAGGGATAGATTCATCACCCCTTGGTTGTCAAAGTATTTTTTCCTAGTGCAAAGGGAATGAACCTATAAGACAATGTTCCCATGCTCAAGCACTCGGACATATGGCACGCCATTGACACCCTGGCGCGCGAAAAAGGTTTTTCGCCTTCCGGCCTTGCCCGGCGGGCGGGCCTCGACCCCACCACGTTCAACAAAAGCAAACGGACGACGCGGGAAGGCAAGCTGCGTTGGCCGAGCACGGAGAGCGTTTCCAAGATTTTGGCCGCGACCGGGGTGAGCCTCGGCGAGTTCGTCGCCTATATCAGCAACGCGCCGGGGGGCAACGGGGTCTACCGAAATATTCCGGTGATCGGCTTCGCTCAGGCCGGGGCCAACGGCTTTTTCGACGACGGTGGCTTTCCGGCGGGCGCTGGGTGGGAGGAAATTCCCTTCCCCGACGTGGGCGACCCCCATGCCTATGCGCTCGAAATCAGCGGCGACAGCATGGAACCGGCCTATCGCGACGGCGACACCATCGTTATTTCCCCCGACGCCAGCGTGCGCCGCGGCGACCGGGTGGTGGTCAAAACCACCAACGGCGAGATTATGGCGAAAGTGCTCAAGCGCAAGACGGCCCGCACCGTCGAGTTGGAATCGATCAACCCCGACCACGAAGACCGGGCCTTGGATATGGAAACCGTCGACTGGATCGCCCGCATCGTCTGGGCTAGTCAGTAAGTCTCTTCCCACGCCTTTCGCTTCCCGCTATCCTCTTTGTCCAAGCGCAGAAAATGCGCAGAGCGAACAGGGAGCAAGCCATGGGAAAAGTTCCGACGGGACGAACGATCACCTATGTCAACGGCGTCTGGCACGAAGGCAATCCTGCGATTGTCGGGCCGCGCCATCATGCCATGTGGCTTTCTTCCGTGGTGTTCGATGGGGCCCGCGCGTTCGACGGCCTAGCTCCCGATCTCGACCGCCATTGCGCCCGCGCCGTCAGTTCGGCACGCATCTTAGGCATGGAAGTTCACATAACCGCCGGTGAGATCGAAGAACTGGCTTGGGAAGGCATCCGCCGGTTTCCGATGGGAAGCCATCTCTACATCTGCCCGATGTTTTATGCCGAAGAGGGTTTCGTCATGCCCGAACCGGAGAGCACCCGTTTCGTCCTTTGCATTTACGAAACGCCGGTGCCGTCGCCCGACGGTTTTTCGGCCTGCAAGTCGAGCTACCGCCGCCCGGCCCGCGACATGGCGCCGACCGAAGCCAAGGCCTCCTGCCTCTATCCCAACGTCGCGCGCATCGGTCGGGAAGCCGGGGAGCGCGGCTTCGATACGGCGGTGGTCATGGACCCGGCGGGCAACGTGGCCGAGTTCGCCCACACCAACCTTTTCATGGTCAAGGACGGCGTCGTCCATACCCCGGCGATCAACGGCACGTTTTTGAACGGCATCACCCGTCAGCGGGTCATTCAGCTCTTGCTCGACGACGGGCATGAGGTGGTCGAGCGGGCCATCGATTTTGACGAACTGCTGGAAGCCGACGAAATTTTCGCCACCGCCAACTACGCCAAAGTCCAGCCCTGCATCCGCATCGAAGACAAAACCCTGCTCCCCGGCACCCTGTTCCGCCGCGCCTACGACCTCTACTTCGACTGGGCAAAGACGGCGGGCTGACGGACTTAGGGGGAGTAGGAGGGGGTACCCTGTTGTCGGTTTAAATGTTGGTATCGTAAAGAAGTCATTCCGGGGCTCACGCAGTGAGAACCCGGAATCCAGATATTCCGCCGGTTTCTGGAACCCTGGATTCCGGGTTCCGCCTAACGGCGGCCCCGGAATGACGGGTCAGCTTTAGCCCGGATAGAGGCGGTCGAAGCCGTTGCGGACTTGCTCGACCAGCGCCGGGTCTTTGTCGCGCCAATAGCGGGGGTCGGCCATCAGGCGTTTGAGGTCGGCCTCATTCAAACCCTGGTTGGCTGGGTTGCCGCCGCCGATTTTCGGTTCCTCGCCCATCATCATGCGCTGCATGGCCAGCACGCCTTCGTAGCTTTTGCTCAAACCGCCGAAGATTTCTTCGCCGAGGTTTTTTCGGGCCCAGGTTTCGATCTGCTGGGAGGCGTCGCGCCATTTGTCGGCCCCGCCGAAATGCTCGGCCAGTCGGTCGATCTGGCGGTAGGCCTCGAAATCGGCCGCCAGTTCGGTGACCAGGGGGACGAGGAATTCATCGGCCATGTTGTAGACCAATTGCGCCTGCTCCTGGCTGAACCCTGCCTGATGAAGCTTGGCGTTAATCTCGGGCGCGCTGCCCAGCAGGTCGCTGGGCGCTTCGATGGCGTAATCGTCGGCGGTTTCGGGCACCGATGCGCCGGGCTCCTGGCCGGTGAACCGTTGCTCCAGTTCGGTGTAGGACTGGGCGAGGTCTTCAAGGCGCGGCGCGCCGGTTTCCCCGTCCCAGAACTTTTCCGGCAGGTATTCGGGGCGGTCGTCGGGTGTGGGCATGTCGGTCATGGGGTGGTTCCTTTATCAATTTTCTGCGTGGATATTCGGGTTGTTCCGGCCCCGTTCGATGAGACCTTGGATGTAGGAGACCAGTTGCCGTTGGCCTTCCAGATGGCGGAGCAGTCTGTCGTCGGCCTCCGGGCCGAGGGCGCGCTCCAGGGTGAGAGATTTTAGATGGGTAAGGACGGCTTGGCCGTTGCGGTCGGCGAAGCATCGGGCGAAGGCGAGAGCGGTGTCGTCGCTCATGGGATCACCTCGCCGCCGTCTAAAGCCGGTTTGAGCAATTCCCCCGGCACCCCGTGGCCGCGGGCCAACCAGCGGGCGGTGGCGGCCTTATCGACCACGGCGTCGGCCTCCGGCCCAAGAACGGCCAGGGCCTGAATCCATTTCATCGCCGCCGCGGCTTCCTGCTGGGCCTGTTGGCGGGCCAGCGGCGAAACGTATTCGAGGTCGACCAGGTGGCCGTCGATTTCCAGGCCTTCGATTTCGCCGCGCCGGGCGAGGATGGAAAGCGCGCGCAAGGCCAGCGGGGTGAGCAGTTCCGATTGCAGTCGCCCATAGGTCGCCCCTAAGACCCGCGCCATTTCGGCGGCGCGTTCCAGAACTTCCGTGGCGGTCATCTTGGGGCTGTCCACCTGACCCAGCCTGTCTGTCAGCAGGGCGCGGCGGATGCTGGCCCGCAGATCGTCGAGCACCAATGTTGAAATGTCGAAACGGGTTGGCGAACTGAGTGGCGTCAGGCCGCTTGATCCGACCGCCTTGGGAATGATCGTACCGGGGACCAGCTTGATCGCCGCCGGGTTGAGTACTCCGTCGTCGTCGGCCTGCCAGATGCCGGTGACCGCGATGGAAGCGTTTTTGAGCGTCAGCTCCACCACTTTGTTGGCCGTCTTGATGTCGGGCAAAACCTTCATCACCGGTGAGCGTCCGTAAATTTCGCCGGGCGCTTTGAGCCAGCGGAAATTGATGAACGGCGAGGAGCGGAAGGCGCCGTGACGGAGGATGACCGGCTCGGCTTTATCGCTTGAGCCCGGTTCAAGCACTGCCATGTAGGCGTAGGCTCCTTGCTGGGGTAGTACGGCCTCGACCACCGGGAAGGTGGCATCGCGGTCGGTCTTGGCTTTTTGCTCGATGGATTTGGGGAGCGTTGCGCCGGGGAAGCGGGCGTTCAGCCGGTCCAGCGTCATGGCGCTGCGCCGATAGGTGACGTCGAGCCGTCCCGTCGGGCCTTCTTCGAGCGCCACCTGACTGAGCGGCACGGCGGTAAACCGCAGAGCCGTCGCTTCGCCCGGTTCGGTTTCTTCCATCAGCAGGCAGGCGGTCCCGGCGGTGACAAGATCGAGATAGCACTGATGAATCTCAACGGCGAAGTTGGAGCGGTCGAAATGGGATTTGAGAATTTCCGAGGTCCGGTCGATCACCGGCCCGAGCAGGTCCTTTTCCTCCGTTGTCGCTTCCGCTCCAGCGATCAGGCCGAACCAACGGGCCCAGGGCGGGGTGAGGCGGGCAAGCAGGCTGGCGGCCAGTTGGTCGACCGCGTCAGACGCTGTGGCGTCGAACAGCTTGTCCGTCCGTTTGCCGCCCGGCGCGGCGTTTTGCAGGCCGCCGCCGCGTTGGGGCAGGGCGAATTCGTAACACTCGTTCCAATGGCTTTCCCAGGCCTGGCGTTTGGTCTTGGCGCGGCGGTAGCCGTCCAACACCTGCTGGGGATTGAGGGCGGGCATGGTTATTCTCCAAGCAGCGATTTGGCAGCCGAGCCGGTATTTTGGCCAACCGGCGTCAAAAGGCCTCGGTCGCTGGTGGCAATGGTCGCGGAGCGGCCGCGGCGACGGCGCAACATGGTCGCCAGACGTTTCTTGCGGTCTTCTTCTTCGCTGTTGTCGGGCAGAACGGGCGGCGATGGCGCAGGCGGTTTCGGCGATCCGAACAGGCTGGACATGATCGTTTCCTTTCGTCTTTAAAAAATGGGAAACAAAAAAGCCGCCTTTCCGATGGGAAAAGACGGCGGTTACAGCAAAGCGCCCGGCAATTGGCTCCGGGCGCATTTCGGGTGTTGATGGGGAGGTTGTAGCAAACTTCTCCTTGTGAGTCAAGGAAAATAATCCGATTATATTAATATATTACTTTTTAATAGGCGCTCACCATCCCGTGAACCCCTGTGATTGGCGGCTTTGGCGGCTTCAGGTTATTTGATACTTCGTAATAACCGAGCGAGAACGCCATGCCTTTACGCCGATTGAAATTTTGTGCCGCCCTGTTGTTGGGGCTGGTCGCCTGGGCGCCCGCCGCAAGCGCCGAAGACCCCATCACCGTGGTCGAGCTTTTCACCTCTCAGGGCTGCTCATCCTGTCCGCCGGCCGATGCTTTCCAAGGTGAGTTGGCCCAGCGAAGCGACGTTCTCGCCCTGTCGTTCCATGTGGACTACTGGGATTATATCGGCTGGAAAGATCCGTTTTCTTCACCCGAAGCCAGCGCGCGGCAGCGGGCCTATGCACGGTTTTTCCATTCGGGCCACGTCTACACCCCTCAGATGGTGATTGACGGGCGCTATGGCGAGGTCGGGTCGCATCGCGGCAAGGTTTTGAACCGTATGAAGGTTTCCCGAGAAAACCCGAAAGCGACCGTGCGGGTCGATGTCGCTCCAGAAACCCTGACCCTTCATATCGGAAGTTATGACCGCCCGTTAGAGCGGCAAGTCGGGGTCTATCTGGTGATGCTGGATGGCAAGCATCAAACCCAGGTGCGCCGCGGCGAGAACGCCGGAAAAATGCTCGACAACTATAACGTGGTTCGCGCCCTGCGCTGGGTCGGCGATTGGAACGGAAAGGCCATGGAGATTTCAATAAACCGTTCGGCATTGCCCAAACTGGGCGACAGGTATGCGGTTTTGCTTCAGTCAGCCCTGCTTGGTCCGATCTATGGCGCTGCGCTGACCAATCAATAAACTCAATAATATCAACATCATTTTAACAAAACTGTAGCCATTATTGTTCTGTCTGGACTTGACAAAATGGGGCTGCGATCACAAGTCGAAGGCAGTGGTTGGGGCTTCATGGAATGGTCATAAACCTTTCATCGCCTTGCCCAAGACGGGTTCGGTTTACGCCATGTATTTTGTCGGCCGAACCTAAAGTTTGTTTGAAAAAAGATATGAGGAAACAAGACTATGTTTAATTTCGGACCCAAGCGGGCAGGCAAGCCGCTGAGCCCGAGGCCCTTGGAAGGGCGCAGGAAAAAACCGGTTTGGGACGGCGCAGGCGAGCCCGCTCTCAACGACGTACTGACCGATCCCATCGTTCATGCATTGGTCGAAAGCGACGGGATGTCGCAGGCCGATCTTCGCCGTTTCGTCTCGGAAGTTAGGGGACATGCTTGTTAAGCCAAGTATCACACTCTAAAAAAGACGAAACGGCCCGGCATTCGCCGGGCCTTTCTTTTTGTAACACCTTCAAGCGGTTAGGGTGGCCGAGGCATGTTTTTCAGTTTTTAAGTGAAAAAGTTGATTTGCCTCGGCCCCGTTAAATCCGCAAAATACCTTTCAAGCCTTCCCATCTGAATGGGCCAAGCAATCACGAAAAGCGCGTCGAGTGGCGCGAAGGGAGGCGGCCCGGTTCGTTCGGCGATTGTGCCGAAGCTTTGACCGTTCTCCGTTTGAGGGCGGCTGAAATGGGAAACGACAATGCCAAAACTTGATAAAACACGCCTGCGCAGCAAACCCCCGTCCTGGTTCAAGGCAACCGACCGGGCGCTCTGGAGACACTATGATGAGCGGAGCGAACCACCGCTCAAGGAAGTGCTCGACGATCCCATCGTCAAAGCTTTGGCGATGAGTGACCAGGTCAGCGATGCCGAGATCTATAAACTGGTCCGGTTGATCAGGGGAACGCGGGCGATCGATTAACCCGTCGGATGACGGCTTACATACGTTTGATCTTTGTTTCTGCGGCTTTCGCCGGTAGAACGAGGCCCTTCGACGCTATGTTTTGAAGGAAAGGTCTGCGCGTGATCAAAGCTGTTTTGTGGGATTTCGGCGGTGTCATCACGTCGAGCCCGTTTGAAGCCTTCGCCCGCTACGAGCGGGAAAAAGGCTTACCGGAAAATTTTATCCGCTCAATCAATGCGACCAATCCCGACGACAACGCCTGGGCCCGTTTCGAGCGCAGCGAAATCGATCTCGACGGCTTCGATCAGGCTTTCAACGTCGAAACCACAGCGGCCTGTCATCCAGTGCCGGGCCGCGATATCATCGCCCTGCTTTCGGGCGATATTCGCCCCGAAATGGTCGCGGCGCTCAAAAAATGCCGCGAAAGTTTCAAGGTCGCCTGCATCACCAACAACGTCAAAGCCGGAGCCGGGGCGGGCATGAGCCGCGACCCCGAGCAGGCCGCCATGGTCGCCGACATTCTTTCGCTTTTCGAGCATGTGATCGAGTCGAGCAAAGTCGGCGTGCGCAAGCCCGACCCGAAAATCTATCAAATGGCCTGTGAGACCCTTGGCGTCGCCCCGGAAGAAGCGGTCTATCTCGACGACCTGGGGATCAACCTTAAACCGGCCAAGGCGCTCGGCATGACGACCATCAAGGTCGTGACCCCCGGTAAGGCGCTGGAAGAACTCGCCGCCGCAACGGGCCTGACGTTTTAGAGCGCGCCGCCGTACCCCCTCCGGCTCCCCCCTAGAAGGGGGAGAGAAAACTCGGATATGATAGCCCCTCCCCTTTTAGGGGAGGCTGGGAGGGGTACTTGGTATATGCCGTTTCTTTTTAACGATCCCAATCGCAAAATCTTGAGGCAGCGGTTGCGCAAAAAGCCGAGTGAGCCGGAGCGGATACTTTGGCGTTCCCTAAAGGGCCGTCAACTTGGTGGAACCAAATTCCGCCGACAGGTCTCAGTTGGTTCCTACATTGTCGATTTCTATTCGTTTGAGAAGCGGCTGGTGATTGAGCTGGATGGTGACACTCACTATGCCTCCGAAGAGGCAAGAAATTACGATGAACGGCGAACTGCTTTTCTAGAGCGACAAGGTCTGACTGTACTGAGGTTTCTCAATCACCAAGTCCGTGAGAACTTAGAGGGGTGTTTGGAGGTGATATTGAAACACCTTGAGGATACCCCCTCCGGCTCCCCCCCTAGAAGGGGGAGAGAAAACTCGGATATGATAGCCCCTCCCCTTTTAGGGGAGGCTGGGAGGGGTAACTCTAAGGATCGTTTTTTTTGATTTTTTCGATCAGATCGGGCCTGACCGGGGCGGGTTTGCCGTTGGATTGGTCGGTGTAGACCCAGACCACCTCGCCGGTCGCCAAGGGGGCGTCCTCGCCTTTTAGGAACATCGCCAGCTCGAAGGTCAGGCTTGATGTGCCGATGCGCGCCGTGCGCACGCCGACCTCGAATGCCTCGTCGAAATAGATCGGTTTTTTGTATTCGACCAGTGTCTTGACCACATGAAAGTCGAACCCGGATTTTTGCGCCTCTTCGATGAACTTAAAGCCCATTTCACCAAAATAGTCGTTCAAGGTGGAATCGAAAAATGTCAGGTAGTGGGCGTTGAACACCACGCCCTGGGCGTCGATTTCCGAATAGCGCGCCCGGAAGGCGGAAAAATAGCCGTAGGCCGACCGTTTCATAGACTTATTCCTCAAGGGTCCGTGATGCGGGAAGCCTGACGGTAACAGAAGTGCCTTTGTTTGGCCTGCTTTCGATGATCATTTCGCCGCCATGGGCCTCGGCGAGAGCTTTTGACAGGGGGAGACCGAGGCCGGTGCCGTCGTATTGACGGGCGAAGGCCCCTTCCACCTGGCCGAATTGGGTGAGCGCCGTGGCGATTTCGTCTTCGGTCATGCCGATACCCGTATCGGTCACGGTAAACCAAGCGCCGCCGTCTTCCGAGGTTCCGGCCGTCAGCGTCACCGTTCCGCCGGGCTCGGTGAATTTGACCGCATTGAAGAGAAAATTCAGCAAGATCTGGGTGGCTCGGCGTTTGTCGACCCATAGTAGCGGGAAGTCGGTTGGGAAGGCGTTCTGCAGGTCGATTTGATTTCTCACGGCCTTTGTCTGCACCATCCGCAGGGCGTTGGCCACTATGCGGTTCATGGAGACCTTGTCTTCGCGCAAGACCAGTTTGCCCGCTTCGATGACCGATATATCGAGGATATCGTTGATCAGGTTGAGCAGGTGGTAGCCCGAAGAATAAATACTATCGACATATTCTTCGTATTGCGGCGCGCCGAGAGGACCGAAAAGGTTGCTCTTGATGGCGTCGGCGAACCCGATAATGGCGTTGAGCGGCGTGCGCAATTCGTGGCTCATGTTGGCGAGAAATTCCGACTTGGCCCGGTTGGCGTCTTCGGCGGCCAAAATGGCGCGCTTGTGGGAGGTAATGTCGGTATAGGTGGTGACGAAACCGCCGTCGGGAAGCGGGCGCCCGTCGATTTCGAGGAAGGTGCCGTCGGGGCGTGCCCGCTCGAAATGATGGGGCTCGAATTTCTTGGCCGCCTCGACCCGTTGCCGGACCTGTTCCTCTACGTCGCCGGGGCCATACTCGCCGCGCTCGGCGTTGTAGCGCATGTAATCGCTAAACGGGATGCCTTCTTTCTTGAAGCGCTTGACGGGTAAATCGAGCAGCTCGCAGGCGCGCTTGTTGATCACCTGCATGATCAGGTTTTCATCAATTAAGGAAATGCCCTGATCGATGTTTTCGAGCGTTACTTCGAGCAGGGCGGACTTGCGTTCAAGCTCGGTGGTTCGCTCGGCAATCAGCGATTCCAGCTCTTCCAGATAACGCCGTTCTCGCTCTTCGGCGGCGCGCTTTTCCGTGACGTCTTCATAAACGGTGACAAAGCCGCCACCTTCGAGCGGGTTGCCGGTGATTTCGATAACCCGTCCGTCGGGGCGGACGCGTTCGAAGTGATGGGCTTCGTTCTTGCGGGCCAGCTCCAAACGCTCTTCGACAAGCGATTCTGTTTCGCCCGCGCCGTATTCGCCGCGCTTTGCGTTGTAGTGGAACAGCTCTTCAATCGGCATGCCGAAATACATGCCGAGGTCTTCAAACCCCAGAATCTCGACAATCCGGTCATTCCACAGGACAAGCCGCAAGTCTTCATCGAAAACGGTGATGCCCTGATCGAGAAAATTCGCTCCTTGAGCGATCAACTCTAAGGCGTTCCTCATGTCGCTCCCCTGTAGAGCGTTCTTTTGTTTTTTTGTCATAGGCTCTTTATCCAGTAACGGGTTTAAAGCCTCCTACCTACTCGCCAGGATAGCGTATTTTTGTATGCAATAAAAATGTCAAAAAAGGACCCGGCCTGGAAAACCGGGCCGGGTTCGAGCTTGGAAATGGGACACTTCGACATTGGAAGCGAACGCCACCCTCTTTCCCTCCCCCTGTTAGGGGGAGTTGGAGGGGGTGCCCCACCCGACCTCCCCTAGAAGGGGAGGAGAAGATGAGCAGTTACCTAGAGCGTCACTCCTTTGGCCATCATCTCGGTCATGCGCTTGGCGAAGGCCGCCGGGTCGGGCAGTTTTTCGCCTTCAATGATCCGTGCCTGATCGAGCAGAAGTTGGGCTGCTTCGCTCAGCAAAGCGTCCGATGCGTTTTTGTCGGAAACCTCGTTTAGCTTCTTGATCAGCGGGTGGCCGGGGTTGATTTCCAGCACGCGGGGCATCAGGCCCACGCCTTTTTCCTGCTGGGCGAGCATTCGTTGCAGGCGCATGTCCATGTCGTTCTCGTCAGCCACCAGACAGACGGCGCTGTCGGTCAGTCGGTCGGATTTGCGTACGTCCTTGACCGATTCGCCCAGCGCCAGTTTGAAGGCGGCGATCAGGCTGTCGATTTCGGCGGTTTCGGCCTCGTCTTTCGCCTCGTCTTTGGTGTCTTCCTTGTCGCCGTCTTTCTTGATGGCGTTGAGATCGACGCCACCGCGAGTGACCGAATGGAACTCCTTGTCCTTATAGGGTCCGAAAGACGGCACCCAGAACTCATCGACCGGATCGGTGAGCAACAACACTTCGATGCCTTTGGCCTTGAAGCCTTCGAGTTGCGGGCTCTTGGACAGGGCATCGAGATCGTCGCCGGTGATATAGAAGATATGCTCCTGGCCTTCCTTCATCCGCTCGATGTAAGCGTCCAGGCTGGTCAGGTCGTCGCTGGCGGTGCTGCGGAAGCGGGAAATCTCGACCAGGCTTTCGCGGTTGGCGAAGTCTTCGTAGATGCCTTCTTTCAACACCGGGCCGAAGGCGTCCCAGAACTTGGCGTATTCCTCGGGCTTTTTCTCGGCCTTTTTCTTCAACTCGCCCAAAATGCGCTTAGTCAGGCCGGAGCGGATCTTGGCGACTACGGCATCCTTTTGCAGCATTTCGCGCGAAATGTTGAGCGACAGGTCTTGCGCATCGACCACCCCTTTGACGAAACGCAGATAAGAAGGCAGCAGTTCTTCGCAGTCGTCGGTGATGAAGACGCGCTTTACATAGAGCTTCACATGCTGCTTGCGCTCGGGGTGGAAAATATCCAAGGGCCGTGATGACGGGATGAACAGCAGGTTGGTGTATTCGATCACCCCTTCGACCGTGTTGTGCAGGGTCATCCAGGGATCGTCGAACTGGTGGGCGACGTGGTGATAGAATTCCTTGTACTGCTCGTCGGTGATGTCTTTCTTTTGACGAGTCCAGAGCGCCGAGGCGGTGTTGAGCGTTTCCTCGCCCAGCTTAATCGGCAGGGCGATGTGGTCGGAATAGGTCTTGACCACGTTGGTGATCCGCTGATCTTCGAGGAACTCCTTGCCCTCATCGTTCATCGTCAGGGTGATGGTGGTGCCGCGTCCGTCCCGCTCGGCGTCGGCGATGGTGTAGGCGCCCTGGCCATCCGAGGTCCAGCGCCAGGCGTCATCGGAACCGGCGCGTTTGGAAACCACCTCGACCTTATCGGCGACCATGAAGGAAGAATAAAACCCGACCCCAAACTGGCCGATCAAGGCCATGTCTTTCTTGGAGTCTCCGGTTAGCTGATTGACGAAGGCGCTGGTGCCCGAGCGGGCGATGGTGCCGAGATTTTCGATCAACTCGTCCTTGCTCATGCCGATGCCGTTGTCGGCGATGGTCAGGGTTCCCGCGTCTTTGTCGGCGGAAAGGGTGATGGCGAATTCGGCATCGCCTTTGATCAACTCGCCGTCGGTCAGGGCTTCGTAGCGCAGCTTGTCGCAGGCGTCCGACGCGTTTGAAATCAGCTCACGGAGAAAAATCTCTTTATGGCTGTATAGCGAATGGGCGACGATATTAAGAAGCTTGCTGACTTCTGCCTGAAACTCCAGTTTCTCCTCGCTCATGGTCTCTCTATTCCTCTGTGGGTGGTCGCAATTTGGCTTGGAAGAGCCTTGATATGTCTTGAACCGCGAGCCAGAGCAAGCCCCTTTTTTGAAGAAATTTGCCTCCGGCGTTGCGCTTTTTTCTCCTTTTAAGTATGAATAGCGCCCTTATGGCCTGGGAAGGCGACGGATTCTTACCTTTTCCTAAGGGCATAAAACGGTTCAAACGAGATTTTAAAGTGAGGCTGGGATGCAGGTCCCTTTGCAGATTTCTTTCCACAATGTGGATCATTCCGATGCAGTGGAAGAGCGCGTTCGTGAGCGTGCTGAAAAGCTTGAGCAGTTCCACAATCAGATCATAAGCTGCCGCGTCGTCATCGAATCGCCGCACAAGCACCAGACCCAGGGCATTATGTATAACGTTCGTGTCGACGTGAAAATTCCCGGGCATGAGTTTATTCACAAAGGCGACAAGGGCGACCATGCCCATGAGGACGCCTATGTGGCCGTGCGCGATGCCTTCGACAGCGTCGAGCGCCAGGTTCGTAAGTTCAACGAACGCAACAACAAGGGTTCCGCCCAGCGCCACAAGGCCGCCGCGGTGAACGAATAGACGGCATTTCGCCGCACCCATATGAGGCCGGGGTCTGAGATAAAAGACCCCGGCTCTTTAATTTAGAGAGGGCCGCGACAGGCGGCCCGATCCCACCCATGCAACTCAATTCGTCCCACGCCCGTATCGTTGCCGTCCTTGGCCCGACCAATACGGGAAAGACCCATCTGGCGCTTGAGCGGATGATGGGACACGCCAGTGGGATGATCGGGTTTCCCCTCCGTTTGCTGGCCCGCGAAAACTACGACCGGGTGGTCGAAGCCAAAGGGCGTTCGCACGTTGCGCTGATTACCGGTGAGGAAAAAATTGTGCCCAAGGGCGCGCGCTATTTCCTCTGCACGGTCGAATCCATGCCCATCGGACGGCGGGTCGATTTTCTGGGGATTGACGAGGTTCAGCTCTGCGCCGACCCCGACCGCGGCCATGTTTTCACCGACCGTTTGCTCCATGCCAGGGGCGAACACGAAACCATGTTCATGGGGGCCGAAACCATCGCCCCGCTGATCCGCCGCCTTGTGCCCGACGTGGAAATTACCGGGCGGCCCCGATTCTCGACACTGACCTATGCGGGCTCGAAAAAAGTGACCCGCCTGCCGCCGCGCAGCGCCGTGGTCGCCTTCTCGGCCAGCGATGTCTATGCCCTGGCCGAAATGGTCCGCCGTCAGCGCGGTGGCGCGGCGGTGGTGTTGGGCGCGCTCAGCCCGCGCACCCGCAATGCCCAGGTCGGGATGTTCCAGGCGGGTGAGGTGGATTATCTGGTGGCGACCGACGCCATCGGCATGGGGCTTAACATGGATGTCGATCATGTGGCCTTCGCTGGGCTTCGCAAGTTTGACGGCCGTAGTCCACGGCCTCTTCATGCACCCGAACTGGCCCAGATCGCCGGGCGCGCCGGACGGCATATGAACGACGGCACCTTCGGCACGACCGCCGATGCGGGCGATATCGATCCCGAAATTATCGATCGGGTGGAAACCCATACCTTCGACAAGCTACGGCAAATCCAGTGGCGCAACCGATCTTTGCGTTACACCTCGCTTGAGGCGTTGAAAGACAGCCTGATGAAAACGCCCGAGATCGACGGTTTGGTGCGGGCGCGGGAAGCCGACGACCAGCGGGCGCTCGATTCTTTAAGCGGCGATCCTGAAATCGCCGCCCTGGCGCAATCGCCGGAGAATATTGAACTGCTCTGGGAGGTCTGTCAGATCCCCGACTTTCAGAAAGTCATGAGCGACGCTCATGCGCGCCTGCTCTCGCGGACCTATCGGCACCTGATGGAAGGGCGGCGCAAGCTGCCGACCGATTGGGTGGCGAGCCATGTGGACCGCATCGACAGAACGGATGGAGACATTGACACCCTGGTCCAGCGGATCGCCAATATCCGCACCTGGACCTACATGTCTCACCGGGCGGGCTGGATGGACGATCAATTGAACTGGCAGGGCCGGACGCGACAGATCGAAGACAAGCTGTCCGACGCCCTGCATGACAGATTGACGAAAAGGTTCGTAGATCAACGGACCTCGGTTCTGTTAAAACGTTTGCGTGACCGGCAGGAACTGGTCGCCGCGGTGAAGAATGACGGAGAAGTCATCGTCGAAGGCCATCATGTGGGCTATCTTAGCGGTTTCCGCTTCAAAGCGGATTCGGCTGATACGCGCCACGGGGCCAAGGCGGTTACCGGAGCGGCCATGAAGGCCTTGAGAAGAGAAATAGTGGAGCGGGTTATGACCATCGAGAACGAGCCGAACGAAGCCTTTTCGTTAAGCCCAAAAGGAGAAGTCGTTTGGCGGGAAGCCACCATCGCCCAACTGACCAAGGGGGCCGAGGTGTTAAAACCCGGCATTTCCATTCTGCCTTCCGACCTTCTGGAGGGAACGGCCCATGAGAAAATCGAGGCGCGGCTGAGCCAATGGGTCGCCGAAACCGTCGCGACCCGGTTGGAGCCGATGATCAAGGCGGGCGAGGCCGAATTGAACGGCCCGGCCAAGGGCCTGGTTTTCCAGCTTTGCGAGGTTCCCGGCTTTATGGCGCGGGAGGCCGTGGCCGGTCAAATCGCCGCGCTCGGCCGCCCGGACCGCCAGGCCCTGCGCGATACGGGGATCAGGCTCGGTCGGTTGAGCGCCTATTTCCCGGCCCTTTTGAAGCCTGCCCCGGCACACCTTTGCGCGCTGCTTTGGGCGGTGTTCAACGAAGAGGTCGACAACATCTGCGAATTGCCGCCGGGGCGGGTCAATCTCGAAGTTCAGGAAGGCGTTCCCGAGGGCTATTACGAAGCCGCCGGTTACCGCAAGTTCGGCCGCTTGGCCGTGCGTCTCGACATGCTGGAGCGAATCGCCGGGCTGGCCTTCCGCATGAGCCGCGCCGGATTGCTCTACATCACCCCCGATCTGCTCTCCCTCGCTGGTTGTACGGTCGAGGACATGGACGCCATTCTCAAAGGGATCGGCTACCGCGCGGTGAGCGAGAAGCGCAAGAAATCGGAAATGGAAGCGCTCGATAAGCTGCTGGCCGAGCAGGCCAAGGAGGCTAAGGAGAAAAAGGCCAAGGCCTACGCGGCAGCCAAGGCCGCCGAGCGCGGTGAAGCGCCGCGCACTCAGGAAGAGGCCAAGCCGGAGGAAACTCCTGCCGCCGAAGAAGCCAAGGCGGACGAAGAAAAACCAACCGAAGAAAAACCAGCCGAAGAGACTCCGGCAAGCGAAGAGGCCAAGCCCGAGACCACCGAGACTCCGGTGGAAGCAAAGCCTGCCGAAGAGGCCAAACCGGAAGCCGACGCCAAAGACGAAGCACAAGACGAAGAAGTCGAACTGACCGTCTATCGCTGGGGGCCGAAACGCGAGCGTCGTCCGCGACGGGAAGGCCAGCGTAGCGGCGACCGCAAACCCCGCCGCGACGCCAAAGGCGGCAAGCGCGACGACCGCAAAGACGGCCCGCGCAAGGGCAAAGGCAAACCGCGTGAAAAAGGACCTAAGACCTTCACTGCGGGTGGCAAAAAGGAACAATACGATCCCCATTCGCCGTTTGCTGCACTGAAGGACCTCAAGCTCAAGAAATGACGGCCTACCCCCTCTGTCTCCCCCTAGAAGGGGGAGGAATGACAGTGCGCCCCTCCCCTTTTAGGGGAGGCTGGGAGGGGTACTCACGGCGCGCATTTTCATGACCGACGATACCCTCCGCATCGACAAATGGCTTTGGCAGGCCCGGTTCTTCAAGAGCCGGACGCTGGCCGGTAAGTTTGTCGGCGGCGGGAGTTTGCGGCTCAATGGCAATAAGATCGCCAAGGCCCACCACGTGGTGCGGGTCGGCGACGTTTTGACTTTTCCTCTGGGCCCGCATATCCGGCTGATCAAAATCGAACAATTGGGCACCCGGCGCGGCCCGGCCACCGAGGCGCGCACCCTCTATGAAGACCTCGATCCGCCCCAACCCAAGCCCAAGGCCGAAAAATCTCTCCAATCCCCCGCCGCCAAACGTGAAAAAGGCGCCGGAAGGCCAACCAAGCGGGAACGCCGCCTGACCGATAAGCTGCGCGGCGGCTAATCCTCAATCCTTCTCAAAGACCAGACAGAAATTGTTGGCGGGCATGGTGACGATGTCGCGGCGTTGGAGGCCGTTTTTTTCGGCTTCGGCTGTGACTTCATCCATGTCGCGGATGCCCCATTCGGGATTGCGCGATCTGAGGTTCAGGTCGAAGGCGTCGTTTGACGGCGCAGTGTGGCGTCTATCCCGTTTATAGGGGCCGTAGGTGACGAGGACGCCGCCTTCGTCCAAGGTGCGGGCCGCTCCCGCCATCAGGCCTTCTGTGCAGGCCCAGGGAGAAATATGGATCATGTTGATGCAAACCACGGCCTCGGCCTTGTCGACCGGCCACTTGCTGTCGCGGACGTCGAGCGAGAGGGGCGAAAAGACGTTCTCGACCCCAGTTTCCGACGCCCAGGCGGTGATTGAGGCTCTGGCGGCGGCGTCCATGTCGGTCGGTTGCCAGGTGGATTTGGGAAAATGAGGGGCGAAATAGACCGCGTGCTCGCCGGTGCCTGCGGCGATTTCAAGGATCAAGGCGTCAGGGCGGTTAGGCAGCCAGCCCTTCAAAACATCGAGGATCGGCTCTCTGTTGCGGGCGGTGGCGGGCGCGGTTTGGCGTTGGGGCATGTGGGCTCGGTCCCTATATATCTGACCACGGTCAAGGTGAAGGTAGGGTGGCAACTGCTATCAGGCAAACGAAATCCCTAAATTCCTTGGGGTTGAGTGACCGTATGCCATGTGGTAATGAGCGCCATGATTTCTCGGCTGAAACAGATTTTCGACGGCTTGGCGGCCGCACCGGAAGAGAGCAAGCTGGCGGACGACGCCTTGCCCATGGCGGCTGCCTGTCTTCTCGTTGAGTCGGCGACCATGGATGGCGATTTCGACGACGATGAGCGGACGGTCATTCTCAATGCGCTGGAAGAACATTTCGGCTTGAGTGGCGAGGAAGGCTCGGCACTGATTGCCGACGCGGAGACGCAAGTGGCCGAGAGCAGTCAGCTCTATGGGTTTACGCGGATTATTAAAGATAAGATGCCTTTCGAAGAGCGAGGCAAGATTATCGAAATGCTGTGGGAAGTCGCCTATGCCGACGGCGAAATCCACGACTATGAGGCGGCTTTGGTCCGGCGCGTGGCCGGGTTGATCGCCGTACCCGATAAAGAAAGCGGACTGGCCAAACGGCGGGTTCGGGAAAAATTGGAACAAAAGTAGCCGTTGAGCGGCGAATAGAACGGAGATTTTTTGGAATGGCATACGTCGTTACCGAAAACTGCATCAAGTGTAAGTTCATGGATTGCGTCGAGGTCTGCCCGGTGGATTGCTTCTACGAGGGCGAGAACTTCCTGGTGATTAGCCCCGACGAATGCATCGACTGCGGCGTTTGCGAACCGGAATGCCCGGCTGAAGCCATCGTGCCCGATACCGACGACGGCACCGAGAAGTGGCTGGAGCTCAACGCCAAATATGCCACCGAATGGCCCAACATCGTGCGTAAGGGCGAGCCGCCTGCCGACGCCGAAGAATGGAAAGATCGGGAAGGCAAGCTCGAAATGTTGAGCGAAAAACCGGGTCAGGGCAACTGATCGGCGGCTGCTTGACCAAGCGAATTCTGAAGGGCGGGAATTTTCCCGCCCTTTGTCGTTTATTGGCTCGCGGTTTTGATTTTAGGTGTTTTTTCAAGCAGTTGTTGACAGGACTAGGCTGTTCGCAATTGCAAAAGATTCCCTCTGTAATTGAACCGTCATTTATGGTATAAAAGAAGTAAGGGCCGGTCCGGCAGAAGAGGACCGGCGCTTGGCTGTTTGGGGGCAGCTTTTAAGTGGGCGTCGCCTGCCTTTGCCGGGAAGAAGGCAAGCGATGGGCCGGTTTTTTAGAGGAGACCGGCAAAAAGCCCGAGTGGACAATTCGATCATTTCGTCCGGCGTCCGGTCAGTATGACGGGGTCGGGGAGGCGTTTTTTTCAGCGTCTCGTGGGCGAATTGGGATGTGGAGAATACGAAAGTATGACGAAAGAAAAAGGACTGGCTTTTGATGAAGGTGAGTTCGTTGTCTACCCCACGCATGGCGTAGGCAAGGTGCTCGGCATTGAGACCCAGGAAATCGGTGGGACCGAACTTCAGTTGTTCGTAATTACCTTTCAGCAGGACCGCATGACCTTGCGCGTTCCGGTGCAAAAAGCCGACAAATCCGGTCTGCGCCGTCTGTCGAGCCGCAAAATCATGGATTCGGCGATGGTCACGTTGAAGGGCCGGGCGCGCGTCAAGCGCACCATGTGGAGCCGTCGCGCACAGGAATATGAGGCCAAGATCAACTCGGGTGATCCGGTGTCCATCGCCGAAGTGGTTCGCGACCTTTTCCGTAACGTCGGCCAGCCCGATCAATCGTTCAGCGAGCGGCAGATTTACGAATCCGCTCTTGAGCGTTTGGCCAGCGAACTGGCTGCGGTGGAAAGCATCGAACACGATGAAGCCACCAAAAAGCTTGAAGAGGTCTTGAACAAGGCCGCATAAGCAACAAACTTATTGCTTAATTGGGCTCCAGTCTTTGGACCGGGGCCCTTTTTCGTTTAGACTCCCGTCAAAAGAGTAATAGCCATTAGAAGTGTATTATGACGTTGGAGATGGGCGAAGCCTTTGCCTCACTGAAGTGTGACGGAAGAACCTGGGCGGTCGCCTCGATTCATGGCGAAGCGGGTCGCCTGCGGGCGATTAACAAGGCTATCGCCGAGCACTTCCAACCGGGCGACAATCTGGTTTATCTCGGCAATATGATCGGGCGGGGCCCTCAGGTTATCGAAACCGTCGACGAATTGCTGCTGATGCGCCGCCGCTTGATGGCCGACGGCGTCGATTCGAGCCGCATTGTTTTTTTGCGCGGCGGTCAGGAAGAGATGTGGCAGAAGCTTCTGACCATCCAGTTCTGCGCCGACGCCAAGGGGGTGCTGGCCTGGATGCTGGGACATGGAATTGGACCGACGCTCGAGGCCTATGGCTCTTCGCCCGCCGAAGGTATGGCGGCGGTGCAAGAAGGGGTCATGGGGTTGACCCATTGGACCAACGCCTTGCGGTTCAATATGCGCGATTACGATGGCCACACGGCGCTCTACAGTTCTTTGAAGCGCGCCGCACTATTGGACAATTCACGGCTTATCTTCGTCAATGCGGGGCTCGACCCGGCCCGGTCGCTTGCCGAGCAGGAAGATTGTTTCTGGTGGGGCGGCCATGACTTCGATGCGATCAATGCCCCTTGCTGCGGGTTTGATATGGTCGTCCGGGGATACGATTCCAAAAAAGGCGGTTTCCGTTTCACCTCCCATACGGCAACGCTCGATAACCGATGCGGCGCTGGAGGCCCCCTGGAAGCGGTTTGCTTCAATGCCGACGGAACCATCGCCGAACGGTTCGAGGCCTGATATGGCAAGCGATGCAACCATTGAGAAGCTTATCTCGGGTGGGCAGACCGGCGTTGATCGGGGCGCGCTTGATGCCGCCCTTTATTTGGGCGTCTCCTGCGGCGGTTGGTGCCCCAAGGGGCGTCGCGCCGAAGATGGGCCAATCCCCGAAGACTATCCGCTCAAGGAAACCGAGACGGCACGTTACCCAGAGCGTACGGAACGCAATATCGTTGAGAGCGATGCGACTCTGGTGCTTTGCGCCGGACCCTTGACCGGCGGGACACGCCTGACCGTCGAACTGGCGGGTAAACAAGGGCGTCCCTGTTTGGTTATTGACCCGACAAATGACGAGGCGTTGGAACGCTGTAGCGACTGGGTAGCCGAGAACACCATCCAAGTTCTCAATGTGGCCGGGCCCAGGGAAAGCTCTGCGCCGGGCATCCAGCGGCAGGCGCAAGCGTTTATCGAAAAGCTGCTTGCTCGGTCGGCCCGTTAATATTTCGCCGAGTTTTCCTTGATGATCCGGTCGATTTGCCCCGAGGTCTTTAATTCATCGACGGCCAGATTGATCTTAGGGAGCCACTTTTCCAACGACTTATGGAGCCTTAGGCTGACCTTGACGTCGTAATAGTAGGGGCCGAACTCGACATCCAGGAGTTGTTTCTCGATGGCGTGGCGCGCCGCGTGGCGCTCCAGCACTGCCACGTCGGCTTGACCGTTGGTCAGCAGGTTCAGCACGTCGCTAACCGTCTTGCCGTTGACCCTTTGGCCGAAATCTTCTTCGCCGGGATAATGAAACCCTTCGATCCCGGCGACCCGTTTGTCCTTGAGGTCTTTGGTCGAACGGATGGGAAAGGATTTCCGTTTGGGGAAGAACCAAATTTCCATGAGGCTGTAGACGGGGGCGCTGAACACCTGGACCGCCTTGTCTTGTTCGTCGGGAAACCAGATGGGGTTGAGGCAGCAATCGACGGTGACCTGTCCTTTGGCAAAGGCTTTGCGCCCCTGACCGACGGAAAGCGGGGTAAATTCCAGGTCGACCCCGGCCTCTTCGGTAATGGCCTTTGCGATCTCCACCTCAATGCCGCCCGGCTTGCCATTCTTGCGGTGCTTAAAAGGAGCGAGGTTGTCTGTTGGGACCGGCATCACCCAAGGCCCATCTTCGGCCAGGGCGGGCACGGCCAAGACGGCGGACAAGGCAGCCGTTAAAAAACACTTCAATTTCATCTGACCTAGCATTCTTGCTTTTATTCTCAGTTGATCTTCTATGAGACAACTTAAAAGTGAATGCAGTATGGTGACTCGGTTCGTTGGTCAAGGCAAGAAATTTGGATCAGACTTTAATGAACGATAACCTTCACCTTGTCGCCGGGGCGCAGGGCCCGGTGGGAGAGGTTTTTGTTCAGTAACTCAAACCATTCGAGCTTTCTTTCCTCAAAAGGAAGAGTTTGGGAGAGTTTTTGCGGAGAGTCTCCCTTGTGGACTGAAATGACGCCGATGCGCAGGGGTTGGGCGCTGCGCCGTTGTTGTTCGGTCAAGGTGCTGAAGCTGTAGGTCGTGCGCCGAAATTCCGTATCCAGCCCGCCGGTCATTTGGGGTGGGGTGACGAAGGCGAAGCGGTACACCGTATTCGGGTGACGGATGGCGACCAGCCGTAAGTCCTGCTTGCCGCTGCCGGTCGAGATAACGCCCTTGGCCGTGGCGGCTTCCATGCCGTTGACCGTGAGGCGTTCCAACCCGCTGACGGCGAGGCGCGGCACCCAGAAATCGCGGATATAGACGGTCATCGGCGTGTCCCTGAGGTCGAGACTGGGGTCGGCCCGATCGAAGATGATTGTCGCTTCGTTGGGCCCCTTGGCCAGCACCTTGCTGGCCCCATTAAACAGATTGAAACCCGGCGGCACGGTGAATTTGAAATTGAGGCCCGGATGGATGAAATCGCGGCCCTTGCGAAGCCCCTGCTTGGGGTCGTCGCCGTAGAGCATGCCGTCGGCAATGGCGAGATAGGCGTCGCGGCCCAGGCGCGCACCGTCGGGTGCGCCGTTCTCGCGGGCCAGTTCGATGGCCTGACGAATGCGGTCGCTGGTCCGTGGATGGGTCGACATGAGGCTGAATTCTTCTTTGCCGTTCTTTCCGGCCATGAGGGATTGCAGGCGTTTGTGTTGTTCGAGTTTTTTGAAGAAGGTTTCCATGCCTTGCGGGTCGTATCCCGCCCGGGTCATGTAGCGCACGGCCAACTGATCGGCCTCCATCTCATGACCTCTCGAATAGGATTGCAACCAGGCTTGCGCCCCGAAACCGGCGGCTTGCGAAACCGCCTGATTGCCAACCACCGCGCCTAGCACGGCCAGCCCTAAATTGGTCGCCATGGCCTGGCTGTAGCGCTGGGCCGTATGACGCGCCGTCACATGGCCGATCTCATGGGCCAGAACGCCCGCGACTTCGGCTTCGTTTTCGGCCAGAGCGAGCAGGCCGCGGGTGATGTAGATGTAACCGCCGGGGAGGGCAAAGGCGTTGACCATATCGTCGTTTAAGATGGTGAAGTTAAATTGCAGGTTCGGCAGTTCGGAATGGGAGGCCAGAAGGTTGCCGACGCGGGCCACGTAGCGGAGCATGGTCTCTCGCTCATAGACGCCGTTGTGGGTTTTTAGAATCTTCGGGTGTTCCTGCTGGCCGATCTCAAGTTCTTTCTCCTGAGACATGAAGGCGGTGAAGTTCTGTTCGCCGGTTGCCGGATTGGTGGAGCAGCCTTCGAGCAAGGCTAGAAGGGGAAGCAAAAGAAACAGGAAAAAGCGTCGATGGGTTGGCAAGGTTAAAAATCCCGATTGATTCATTCGATTTTTACAGATGATACGAAAAATGGACGCTTGGGCAAATGCCAAGACGAACATCCTGTTTATCTGTGTCGATTTATCACCAACGGTTTTCTTGCTGGTTGAGATTGTAAGGGCACCCGGTCATAGTGCGATTGAAGCCGTTTTTCAGTGGGAGTTTAGGCCCTAATGGCGCTCGAAGGGTTCACCGGAACCACCTATGAAGTTTTAAGCGCGACCGATGGTCGCTGGCTGATCGATTCCGTTCATCGTGTTCGCGCCAAGGCGATGGACCGGGCCGAAGCCATGCTGAGCGGTGGACGCGACCTAAAAGTCCGGGTGACCGCCAAACGTGACGACAGCGGGGCCGAAAACGTCATCTTCGAGCAGGCCAGCAGCGGCGCGCCCAAAATGCTGTCGGCCAAATCGGTCGATGAAGCGCCTTATTGTCAAAAGCTGGCCGAATTTTTCGAATTTGGCGCGCGGCGGACCATGGGGCGGGTCTTGCGCGCCTTTCTCGACCATCACGGAATTACGGCGGTCGAGCTTCTCCACTCCAAAGGCCATATGAATGCGCTTGAGCGTGAAGACCGGTTGTTCAATCAGGCTGTCCAGATTGTTGCCGCCTTGCAGGTCAAAGGCACCAAGAAACGCCAGATCGACCGGGTGGATGAACTTTACCAAACCCTCGGCAAGCTCAGGAAGCGGGCCGAGCGCGATGGCGAGGCCGCCGAAGATCTCTACCAGAACAGTCTTCCCCAAGGTTTTGCGGCCTTGTGGGATACAGTCGGTGGAAAAGGCGCCAAGGCCGAACGCATGGTGCAGATGGCCCTGGCCTTCCGGCTCGGTGAGGCGGGCGACGGGGCCAATAAAATCGGCTTGATGCTCGATCTGGTCGATAACGCCGCCAACCACCCCCGGCTCGATATCCTCGATGGCGTGATGGCCGAGATTCTCGACAATCCGGCAACGGTCAAGGAACTGATCGGTGATTGGGGCGACAGCGGCTCGGCCTTAAAGGCCACCGTTCGGCTGGCCTATGGGCGGTTCCCGGTCAACAAGCGGTCTCACCCTGTTCTGGAGCGCCTCAACGCGCGCTTGGGCGCAACGCCGTTGCCTCTGTGTCGTCAGGTGCTGCTGGAGCGTGTCGAGCTTACCTTGCGCGGGATAAGCCCCCTGACCCGCGAGGGGCGGGAAGAAGAACGCCTCGCCTTCATGGCGATTTTCCGTGAATTGTTTGAGGCGGCGGGCCTGGGCGGCGGCTCTCAAATGGCCGAGGCGACGGTGTTAAGGGCCAAAAGCGTATTGGGCGACGGACACGAAGACCTGTCCTCGGCGGTGACCTTGCAACAGTTGATTCAGGTGATCCCCAGTCAGGCCGTCCGCCTGGGCTTTTTGATGGACCTGACCCGCACCGACTTTTTCACGAAAAACGACAAGCTCATCCTCGGGCTTTTGCTGCGCTTGACCGAGGAGCTTAAATCGGCCGCCGATATCGTGCCGCCGGGTGTTAGCCCGGAGCGTCGCGCTGCCGTCGTAGCGGGCTTGAAGGCGCGGGTTGCCCGGCTCGATTTGTCCGATGAAATGGGCGCGGCCTTCACCAAGGCGCTGGAAAAATTGCTGACGGCCAAGCCCAAGGCAAAGACCAAAACCAAACCGGCGCCGAAGAAAACGCCGCCCCCCACCACCGAACCCCCAAAGACCGCGGGAGATGACGACATGGCCAAAGGCAAACTGGTTCGACGCAAATTCGAAAAGGGTACGATCATTTTCGAAGAAGGAGAGATCGGCCAGGAAGCCTATGTGGTGGTGTCGGGCAAGGTCCAGATTTTCCGCCGTATCGGTGATAACGCCGAAGTGCTGGCCGACCTTGGAACCATGGAGATGTTCGGCGAAATGAGCCTGGTCGACCACCAGCCCCGCATGGCCTCGGCCCGCGCCCTGGAAGATTGCGACCTCACCGTCATCTCCCGTGACGACCTAGACCGCCGCCTCGACCGCCTGGCCAAAGAAGACCGCGCCGTCCGCTGGCTCATCGACGTCCTGGTCAAACGCCTCAGAGGCCAAGCCCGCGGGCATGAATAGGGGGTGTTTTATTCATAGGTACGTATTTGTCATTCCGGAATTTGCGATACGCAAATATCCGGAATCCAGGTAAAGAGTCGTAGAGAAGAGGGCTGGATTCCGGGTTCCCGCTACACGAGCCCCGGAATGACGATTAGTGTATCCCTCACTCCAACACTTCTATCTGCTCGGGATGTGTGGCTTCGATCATTGGGCCGTTGCGGTGTTTGAGCCAGCCGCGCACGCGGATGTGTTTGCCTTCGTAAGAGAGCGGGTCGATGTCTGAGCTTTCGAAGGCTTTCAAGGCCCGTTTGTCGATCTTGACGGTGAAGTCGGTGCGCCAGTCTGCGCCGAAGTTGAGGTAGTGGGTTCGGCGCACTTTGGCCGCATCGAGCACCTTGCCCTCAATCAGTTGAAAGGTGCCCCGGTATTTGCCGAGCGCATCGGGGGTGAGACGGCGGTAGAAGGGGTGGGCCCAGATGCCCCGGTTGTTGGTCCGCGCTTCCCGTTCGGCGGCCAGCAAGTCGGGCACGACGGCGCGGTTGTCGGGGAAGGTGTAGACCCGTGCGAGGCCGTTTTTCAGCATTTCGCCTTGCAGCCATAGCCCGTCCTCGGTGATCAGGTGGGCGAGGATGCGGCCGTGACGGTCTTGCCGCGCCCCTCCGAAATGCAGTGTCACGGTTTTGCCGAGCGCTTTTTTCTCCAGATGCGCCTTGGCTTCATCGGCCAGCGGCCATTTCTTGAAGCCTTTGCGGCCCAAGGGCAGCTTGGGGGCTTGGATACCGACGAAACGGACCTGTTTTCCGCTCTCCAGCACCACCGTGTCGCCATCAACAACAGACTGCACAACATGGGCACCCCCTTGCTCCAGCCCGCTTAGATTGGCGGCTTGGGCGGGAAAACAGATGATGGCTATCATCAAGCAGAAGGTGACAAGGCGCATGGTGAAGCCTACAGTCGTTGCAACAGATGCCTTTGCACAATAGTTGAAAAAATGAGAAGGAACAGCCCCCATGGACTTCGAGTATAGCCCCAAGGTCGAGGAATTGCGCCGTCGCGTGGGCGACTTCATGGATGCGCACATCATTCCACGCATTCGTCAATACAACGAAGAGGTCGAGCGCGACGGGGTGTTTCCGCCGAGCTTTATGGAAGACCTGAAGGCGCTGGCCAAGGAAGAGGGCTTGTGGAACATGTTCCTACCGGGCCTCAAAGACGACGAACCCGGCACCCGATTGACCAACCTGGAATATGCGCCACTGGCCGAAATCATGGGCCGGGTGATGTGGGCCTCCGAGGTGTTCAACTGCAACGCGCCCGACACCGGCAACATGGAAGTGCTGCACATGTTCGGCAATGCGGAACAGAAAAAGCAGTGGTTGGAACCGTTGCTCAACGGCGAAATTCGTTCCTGTTTCGCCATGACCGAACCGGACGTGCCTTCATCGGATGCGACCAACATTCAGACGTTGATTAAGCGCGAAGGCGACGAATACGTGATCAACGGGCGCAAATGGTTCATCACCAACGCCGCCCACCCCAACTGCAAGATCGCCATCGTCATGGGCCAGACCGACCCCGACGCCGAAACCCACCGCCGCCAGAGCATGGTGCTGGTGCCGATGGATACGCCGGGCCTCGAGGTGGTGCGCAACATCACGGTGATGAACCACCATTCGCCGGAAGGCCATTGTGAGGTGCTGTTCCGCAATGTCCGGGTGCCGGTCAGCAACCTGCTGCATGAAGAAGGGGCGGGCTTCGCCATCGCCCAGGCGCGCTTGGGGCCGGGCCGTATCCATCATTGCATGCGCTCCATCGGTCAGGCTTCCCTGGCGCTTGAGCTGATGTGCGAACGAGCCGCCGAGCGCAAGACTTTCGGCAAATATCTCCATGAGCATGGCACGGTGGCCGAATGGATTGCCCTCTCACGCGTTGAGATCGAACAGGCCCGCCTGCTGGTGTTGAAAACCGCCTGGATGATCGACAACGTAGGGGCCAAGGCGGCGCGTAAGGAAATCTCGATGATTAAGGTGATCGCGCCGCGTCTGCACACCACGGTGACCAACCGGGCGATCCAGACCTTCGGCGCCATGGGCGTTTCGCCCGATACGCCGCTGGCCAACATCTGGGGCTGGGGCCGCGCCCTGCAATTCGCCGACGGACCCGACGAGGTGCATATCCGTTCCATTGCGCGAATGGAAATGAAGCAGGCCATGGAAAACCACGGCCAATCGGCCCGCTTCCTCACCCCGCCGGAAAGGCTGTAGGTCCGGTTTTCTGTGAAGTGAAACAGGTACCCCTCCTAACCTCCCCTAGGAGGGGAGGGACTTTAATTGACTCTCCCCTCCTAGGGGGAGTTGGAAGGGGTACGCTTTACAGCCACCTTAGTCGCCTTAGCAAAACGACCTCGATAGCGATAATCACGGCGGACCCGGCGCAGACGGCCCAGAAGGCCCAGGGGGTTTCGGCCCCCGGGATGCCGCCGACGTTGATGCCGAGCAGGCCGGTCAAAAAGCCGAGCGGCAGCATGATGGTGGCGACCATTGTCAGGATATACATGGTCTTTTCCATGCGCTGCGAGATGCGGTTGGTCAGTTCGTCCTGAACCAGCGCCGAACGCTCGCGGATTTCGTCGAGCTCTTCGGTTATTCTTGTGACCCTATCGATGGTTTCGCGCAGGCGGCCGGTCACCCGTTCGTCCACCCAGGGCTCGTCGAGCGACACCAGCCGCACCAGGGCCTCGCGCTGGGGTTGGATGTAGCGGCGCAGGCTGATCGCCGTTTGGCGGCAGTCGATCAACTTGTGGCGCAGATCGCGGAACTCGGTGGGCTCTCCCCTGTCCGAATTTAAAATCTGATCTTCCATCTCGGCCGAGAGGTCGGAAAGCTCCTCCAGGGTCGGGCCCATGCGTTCGGTCATGGCAGCCGCCAGCCGGGCGACCAGATGGCCGAGCGACAGCGCGCCTTTGCCCGAGGTCAGTTGCTGGCGCACGTCTTCAACCGCCATCAGTTTGCGAATGCGGGTCGAGATGATCCGGTTGTCTTCGATCCAGATACGGATGGAGACCATGTCTTCCGGGTCGGCCCCGGGGTTGAGATTGACCCCGCGGAGCGCCAAAAGGGTGCCGTCTTCGTAGGTATCGCAGCGCGGGCGGGATTCTTCGGCCAGCAGCCCGTCGATCACGTAGTTGTCAAGCTTGGCGACCTCGCGCAGCCAAGTGTCAGTCTCCGGGTCTTTGCAATCCAGATGGACCCACAAGTCCCCCTGGTCGGGCGTCCAGGCTTGGAGACCTGGTTCGCCGATATCCTTGCCGCCGCCGCGGCCATCCAGCACGTAAGCCGAAAGCAGTCCGGTAATGTCCGTCATGGCCGTTCTCCCATAGAGCCGGATCGCTTAAAGCGTATGTCAAATCCGATCGCACTCTAAGCCCTTGAAAGAGTTTATGGGAAAAACGGCCTTTGGCAACGGCGATGATTAGAGAGCCTCGGCTTCTTCCCGAAGTTCCACCCGGCGGATTTTGCCCGAAATGGTTTTCGGCAATTCGGTGCGGAACTCGATCTTGCGCGGATATTTATAGGGCGCGGTGAGGTTTTTGACGAAGTCCTGAATGTCTTTCGCCAACTCATCGCCTGCTTCATATCCGTTGGCCAGCGTGATGAAGGCCATGACGATTTCGCCACGCATTTCGTCGCTCTTGGCGACCACGGCGGACTCGGCGACGGCCGGATGTTCGATCAGCGCGCTTTCCACTTCGAACGGGCTGATCCGGTAGCCCGACGAGGTGATCACGTCGTCGGAGCGCCCGACGAACCAGATATAGCCGTCTTTATCCCGCGTCGCCGTGTCGCCGGTGTAGTACCAGCCGTGGTGGAACGACTTGGCGGTGGCGTCGTCGTCCTGGTAGTAGCCCTTGAACAGACCCGGCGGATAGGGCTCGGTGATTTTGACGCCAATGTGGCCCACCTCGTCGTCGCCGACAATATTGCCTTCGTCGTCGATAATATCGATGGTCAGGCCGGGGCAGGGCTTGCCCATGGAGCCGGGGCGAATTTCCATGCCGGGGAAGTTGGCGACGATGTTGACCGTTTCGGTCTGGCCGTAGCCGTCGTAAATGTCGCAGCCGGTGGCGTCTTTCCAGGCGCGCATGGCTTCGGGGTTGAGCGGCTCGCCCGCGCCGAAGCAATGGCGCAGCGAGGAGAGATCGGCGCCCGAAAGATCGGTCTGGGCCAGCACCCGATAGACGGTCGGCGGAGCGCAGAAGGTGGTGACTTTCTGCTCGGCGATGATCTTCAGATGCATGTCCACATCGAAGCCTTCACCGTCATAAAGAATAATCGTCGATCCGGCCAGCAGCGGCGGATAGAGCAGACCCCAGGCGGCCTTGGCCCAGCCGGTATCGGTCAGCGTCCAGTGGACGTCGCTTTCCTTCAAGTCCATCCAATAGTCGCCGGTGATCGAATGGGCCAGCGCATAGGAATGATCGCGGCCGACCATCTTGGGCATGGCCGTTGTGCCGGAGGTGAAGTAGATGAGCATCAATTCGTCGGCGCGGGTGGTCGGCAGGGCGGCGCGGTCGACGGTCTCGGCCTCGGCGGCGCAAATCGTCTCGAAACTTTTCCAGCCGTCGCGCTCGGCTCCGACGATGATCAGCATTTCAAGCGTTGGGCATTTATCCTTGATCGCCTCAATAGCCTCGGCGTGGGCCTCGGTGACAATGGCCATCTTGGCGCCCGCCCGGTTGATCCGGTATTCGAGGTCGTGGGCGGTCAACAGGTTGGTGCCCGGCATGGCGATGACGCCGGTTTTCGTGCAGCCAAGAATAACGTGATACCACTCAGGGATACGCGGCAGGACGACGACGGCGCTATCCCCTTTTTGCGCGCCCATGGTCATCAGCGCATTGGCGAACCGGCTGGAGGCCTTGTCGAGATCGGAATAGCTGTGCCGGGTGACAGTCTCGCCGCTCCGGTCAATGGCGATCAGCGCCGTCTTGTCGGCCTCATTGGCCCGCTTGGCGACCACATCGAAAGCGAAGTTGAAATCTTCCGGCACCGGCAGGGAAAAGTCCGCGCGGGCGGCGTCATAATCAAAGGGGGCGAATTTGTCGCTCATCTCAAGGCCTCACCTGTTTGTCGGGTTTGTTTGTCTGCCCAACAGTCATACAGCCGGAGCCAGAGGGAGCCCTGCAAAAAGTTGTAAAAAAAAGGCTGGAAACGACCTGAAGAGGGGCCTTCAGTGGGGCGGCGAAATACGAATCTTCCATCCCCCTCAGTTTGGTCTATGGGAAAGCCGGATCAACCTTAAAGACAAGAATTTTAATTTAAGGTTATTTATCTAAACTTCATTATAACCTTGTTTAATTAATTTTTATGCCATAACCTTAAATTTGATCGGGTAAAGTTAAGGTTGGTGGGATGCGGCGCGAAGAGCTTTCGGGGCTATTGAGGCAAGACTACGGTGGCCAAAGGACATGTGGGGTCGCGCGCGTGCCCAATGAAGGGTACGAAAATATCCTGTTTGTCGTACCGCCCGACCCGCCCACGGAGATTCCCCCCGGTCTTCCGGCGGGCGTCATGGGTAAAGCCATCTCCCTCTTGGAACGTCGGCCAAATTGGCAATCCGCTTCTGACTTAGACAGGCTGGCGACCCTGCTGTTCGCCAGACGCGAGGCGGTATCTTCTTCGCGAATGGAAGGCACTTGGTCGACGATAGATAATGTTCTTACGCCATCCGGTCTCTACGATCTAGACGAGGGCAAAACGCAAAATGCTTCCGTCCGCGGCTATGCGGCGGCTCTCGAACTTGGTTTCAAGGAAGTCGCCGAGCGCGGCACGGCCGCCTTGACGGTACAGCTTATCGAGAAACTCCATGAAATCATTCTGTCGAAAGATCCAGACTTCCGAGGAATTCCCGGGAGAATTCGCGCGCCGGGTCTGCCGGGTGATGTGGTTCAAATCGGGGGAGGAGGGCGGAAGGAAGATTCTATCTACAATCCTTGCCCGCCCAGCCACGTTGCTCGATGTCTCGATGGTGTTCTTGCCTGGTACCGAAACGAGGCCCTAATTGAACTCGGAGATGCCGGGATGGGGTTGACCTTGCCCGTCAGGATGGCCATCGGCCATTCTCATTTCGAGGCAGTGCATCCATTTCCCAATGGCAATGGTCGTATCGGTCGTCTTCTTTGGCCGCTCCAGATGGCTGCCGCGGGACATTTGCCCTTGTACTTGTCCGGCTACGTGGAGCGCCATCGCGATGCATATGGCAAGGCCTTGCAGGAAGCGCAAAAGCGCCTGTCCTACGGGCCCATCGTCGCTTTTATCTGTGATGCTATCATTGCCTCCCATGACGAAGAGAAGGTCTCCAAAAATGTTATCGGAGGCTTGCCGAGGCAATGGCGAGCCAGAGGAGCTTTCCGGAAAGGGTCTGCGGCGGACAACGCACTCGATCTGTTGATCGGTTCGCCGATCATCACGGCAAAACTTCTCGCCGAGATGCTTGGCGTTTCCGTTGTCGCGGCGTCAGCGGCGGTTAAAAGTCTGGAAAGGCAAGGTGTTATTTCCGAACGAACGGGTTTTAAGAAAAACCGAGTCTTCGCTGCAGAGGAGGTAATTAACGTCTTGGCGCGACCGTTTGGCGAAGACCCCGCCATTGCGCTTGAAGGCGCCCAGGCCGCCTTGGCTGCAAACAAAGGATAAGACTTTATCCTTTGATGCAGCGCCAAGGCAGACAAGGACTTTTTATTATTCCGTCGGTTCGACGAATTTCTGTTCGTGCTTGAGGCCCAAGTAAAGGCTCCAGCACATGACGATTAGCACCACGGTGAACGGCAGCCCAACCGTGATCGCTGCGGCTTGCAGCGCGGTGAGCGCATCGGCCCCGCCGCCGAACAACAGGGCGGCGGCGACCACGCCTTCGATGACTGCCCAGAAGACCCGCTGCACCGCTGGGGCGTCGACTTTGCCGCCTGCGGTGATGGTGTCGATAACCAGCGATCCGGAGTCCGATGAGGTGACGAAGAACACCAACACCAAAACGATGCCGACGGCCGAGGTAATGGTCGAGAGCGGCAGGTTGTGAAGCATCTGGAACATGGCGAGTTCCACCTTGTCGAGCCCGCCCGCCAGCGCGCCGACGTTGTTTTGAATCTGGTCGAGGGCCGAGCCGCCGAATACGCTCATCCAGACCACCGTGACCAGAGTCGGGATGATCAGCACGGCGGTGATGAATTCGCGCACCGTGCGGCCCTTGGAGACCCGCGCAATGAACATGCCGACGAAGGGCGACCAGGAAATCCACCAGGCCCAGTAAAACACCGTCCAGCCCTGCATCCATTTTTCGTCTTCGCGGCCGATCCAGTTGCTGTAGCTGACGATATCGCCCAGGTAGCCGACCAGCGTCGTGCCCATGGTCGAGAAGATCACCGCCGTGGGGCCGACGACGAGAACGAACAGCAGCAGCGCTCCGGCGAGGCTCATGTTGATGTTGCTTAACACCTTGACCCCGCCGTCGAGCCCGCGGACGACCGAGATCAGGGCAACCGCGGTGACGAAGACGATGATGGCGATCTGCGTGTTAATTCCGGCCTCGAAGCCGAACAGATAGGCCAGCCCCGCAGAGGCCTGTTGCGCGCCGAAGCCAAGCGAGGTGGCGAGGCCGAACAGGGTGGCGAGAACGGCGACCGTGTCGATCAGATGGCCAAACGGCCCCCAGGCGCGATCCTGAATCAGCGGATAAAAGGCCGAGCGGATGGTCAGCGGCAGGCCTTTGTTATAGGAAAAGAAGGCCAGCGACAGGCCAACCACCGCATAGATTGCCCAGGGGTGCAGGCCCCAGTGGAACATGGTCGCGCTCATGGCTTTTTGCGCGGCTTCGGCCGAGTGGGGCTCGACACCCAAGGGGGTTTCGTACCAGCCGGTAAAATAGGCCGTCGGTTCGGCGACGCTCCAGAACATCAGGCCGATACCCATCCCGGCGGCGAACAGCATGGCGAACCATGATATTGTTGAGAATTCCGGTTTCGCGTCGTCTCCGCCGAGGCGAATTCTACCGACCGGTAGGGCAATTAGCACGAGGCAGAAAATAACGAAGAGGTTGCCGCCGATCATGAACAGCCAGTCAAACGCGCCGATGGCCCACCATTTCGCTCCATCGAAGGCGCTTTTCGCCGCTTCCGGGGCCATGAGGACGCCGATGACGAAAAGCAGAACGAGGCTGGATGAAATCCAGAACACCGGATGGTGAATGTCCATGCCCCATTTTTGCAGATTGTCCTGACCGACTTCGTATTCGGTCTCGTATAGTTCCTCCTGTTCCGTCGCTTCCAACATACGAGGGCCTTTCGTTTAGAGGTGTGTTGGTTCTCTTTTCCCAAGCCGCAAAACCCGAGAGATGAAAAAGATTGGAGCGTTATCCTAAGGGATTCGACGCGGCGATGAAAGGACGGGGCCGGAAAAAGGCTTTTAAACTGTCTTGTAGAGCTTTGAAAAATAGAGAAAAAAATTAATCTGAGTTGTGAGGGGGTGGGCTGTTTCCCCTCCATTGGAACGGGTTTCATAAAAAAACCGGGTGAAAAACGGGCCGAAATCCTTATGATGCTTGAAAATCTGCCAACCGACGATTGCCAACAGCGACCACCAAAAAAGTGGCCGACGCGATCACTTTACCGATCGTCTTCGCCGGCGATGACAGAAATGAAACGGATGGGAAACCCGTGAGGAATACCGAGGAACGACAGAAATTCAAGCCCTTCACCCTGCGCCACCTGGAAACAATTCCGGGAGTTTCGGCGATGTCCAAGGAAGACCGCTTCGCCATCAAAGTGATTGGCAGCGTTCTGCCCTTCAGGGTCAATTCCTATGTCGTTGAACAACTGATCGACTGGGATAACGTCCCCAACGACCCGATTTATCAGCTGGTCTTTCCCCAGCCGGGGATGCTTAAACCGGGTGATTTTTCCGATATGGCCGACTTGATCCGCAGCGATGCGTCGAAAGACGAAGTCGAGCGGTTGGCCTGGAAAATCCGTGCGCGCCTCAACCCGCACCCGGCCGGACAGCTAGAGCACAACGTTCCCCAGCTCGATGGCAAGCGGGTCAACGGCCTACAGCACAAATACCGCGAAACCGTGCTTTGTTTCCCGGCCCGCGCCCAGACCTGTCATGCCTATTGCTCCTTCTGTTTCCGCTGGCCGCAGTTCGTCGGCGATGCGGACATGCGCCAGGCCAACATGCATGCTTCCGAGGTTCACCGCTATCTGGCCGCCCATGAAGAAGTCACCGATCTCTTGATGACCGGCGGCGACCCTATGGTTATGCGGGCCCGCAATCTCGAAGAATATTTCGAACCGCTTTTGGACGGCGAGTTGGAGCATATCCGCACGGTGCGTTTCGGCTCCAAGGCGCTGACCTACTGGCCCTACCGGTTTACCACCGATTCCGATGCCGATGATTTGTTGCGGCTGTTTGAGCGGTTGGTCGAGCAGGGGCGCAACGTCTCCTTTATGGCGCATTTCAACCACTGGCGCGAAATGACTCCGCCCGCCGTCGCCGAGGCCATCGGCCGCATCCGCAACACCGGCGCGACGATCCGCTGTCAGGGGCCTTTGCTCAAACACATCAACGACGATCCCGCCGTTTGGTCGCGTATGTGGCGCGAACAGGTCGATCTCGGCATGGTGCCCTATTATATGTTCGTCGCCCGCGATACCGGCGCGCGGCACTACTTCGAGGTTCCCCTCGGCCGGGCCTGGGAAATCTTTCAGGACGCCGCTTCCAGCGTTTCGGGCATTGCCCGCACGGTGCGCGGTCCCTCGATGAGCGCCACGCCGGGCAAGGTCGAGGTCCAGGGTGTGACCGAAATCGCCGGTGAGCGGGTTTTCGTCCTGCGCATGTTACAAGGCCGCGACCCCGACTGGGCCTACCGCCCGTTCTTCGCCAAATATGATGAAAAAGCCGCCTGGCTCAACGACCTGCAACCGGCCTTCGGTGATCAGCGCTTCTTCTTCGAAAAACCGGGCAGCGATATTCGTGCGGCTTAGGGGCCTGACCCTAAACTTTCTCCTAATTCATGAGGGGGCGATCCGATGAGCGAACGGCCATTCTTACGTCGGCGCCTTATTTGGCTAGGCGTTGTCGTATTGCTGTTGATGTTTTTGCTCCCTCCTTGGGTTTATACTGTCGATGGTCGTTCGACGGGCGACGTGTTTTATCAGGAGATACTGCCCGGCCCCAAGCCGCCCCATTGCGCGGCAAAGGCGATCTGCGGCGTCAAAGTTGATATGGGGCGTCTCGGCATTCAAATAGCCGTCTGGACAATGGTCTTCGGTTTTCCATTGTTTGCCGCATGGCGAAAAAGGGAGAAAAAATAATGGGCGTTTTGAAACGGTGGTTCCAAGGGGTGGTATGGGTTGGAGCACTAACGGCTCCCTTTGCCGTTCAGGCAAACGACTCCTCGTCGGCCTTGAAGGCCGGAGGTGTGGTCCTGACCCAAAGCGACGAAATCGCCATGGAGTCCGAAAACCTTGTCATCAACAGCGAAAACATTTTTATCGACTACCGGTTCCGCAATACATCGGACAAGGCCGTGACGACCCGCATCGCCTTCCCGCTGCCCGATATCTCGTTCGAAGACGCATTCTACAATCATCCGTCTTTTCCGGTTGACGATCCGATGAATTTCGTCGGTTTCCAAACCAAGGTAAACGGCGCCCCCGTCGTCATGGAGTCGTCTCACCGCATGTGGGTCAAAGGAAAAGACGTTACCGAAGAATACATGAGCGTCGGCTTCCCTCCCTCAATGGCCGACAGGCGGTTTTTTGAGAAGGCCGACAAAGAGTTTGACGATGCCTTATTGGCTCGGCTGGGAGCCAATAAGCCGTCGGAACTGATCCAGAAGACACACTTTCATTGGCGACAGACGTTTCCGCCGAAACAAACCGTGCAAATTTCCCATGTCTATAAACCGGTTGCCGGATATGTGCCGATCTATGGAGATATGACGAAACAGCTGATAAGCGGCATTTGGCGCGAGCAGTACTGTATCGACGACGCGGCGGCCCGGAAAATCAACGCGCTTTACGACCTGTCCCGAGGCGAAAAGGCGTTAAATATCGTCCGCGAAGTCGACTACATCCTGACCACCGGGAACAACTGGAAAGAAGCGATTGAATCGTTCCGTCTACGTGTGGAGGCCAAGGGGCGCTACAGCTATGCCGCTTTCTGCACACCCGATGGCAAAGCGGGGCTGTTCGGCAAGGTCTTGGAAATTGAGTACGAAAAATTCCGCCCCAAGAAGGAACTTAATATCCTGTTCTTCGGCGCCTGGCGCTGATGCGACTGCTGGCGGTATAGTACATTTGTTCTATGTCAAAATGTTATCTCCAAGGCTCGGATTGTGCTATCATTCCCCGTTGCTGCACGAGTTCCAAAACAAATAATAAACGCCCAACAGCAAGCAAGAACCAAAACAACCTGATTTGGGAGCCGTTAAGATGAAAAAGTTTTTCCTCACTTTTGCGATGATGGCCATTGTTTTTGGCGCCACCGCATTGTCCGTTCAAGCATCTGAAAATGTTGGCGATAGCCCGCTGGTGACTGCCTCTTCTCCTGCCCTGGACATGGGCAGCAAAGTCGAAAACTGCACCAAGGAAATTAAAGACGCCAACGGCAAAGTCATTCAGTTGGCCGGTTGCACGGAACATGCGATGCCCTGCATGACCAACAACGATTGCTGTAGCGGCAAATGTCAGGACAGCGCCTGCGTTAAATAGATGTGACGGTGTGCTGAAGGATGTCTGGAGATTTTTAGGGCATCCTCCAGCCGTCTCGTCACCCGTATGCCGAAGTTCCATTCTTCTAGGGCCAGAACCCGAAATGGAGGGGCAATGTTCCGTCGCATTGTAACAATCGGCTCTGTCGTCTTGATCTGTGGTCTGCTGTTTGCGCCCACCGAGGCTTCCGCCAAGGTCTATCGAAACCTCCGCGTGCTGGAGCACCTGGCCGAGTTCGCACTACAGTGCGCCAGCAATATCGGCACGGTCAGCCGCGTCCGCGTCCGCATGGCCAAGATGACCGATTCGAAAACCATGCCGATCATCAATTACTCGGGAAATTATATCATCAGCGCCTTGGGCCGGTCGGTCGCGGGAACCTTTTCGGCGACGGCCTTGCGGGTCAAGAAAGACTACGGCTGGGAAGTTCATCACTCGGCTTTGCGATGGGTTGAACCGACAGGATCCGGGGTCGTGCATAGTCCGACGATGGACGCCTGCGCTCCTCCACCTGAAATTGAATGATGCGCAGAGCCTGCAGAGCAAAGGGACGTCGACAGTTGGGGGGAAAATGAAAAATTTAAAGGTAGGTCTTTTTGCCTTGGCCCTTCTTTTGGTCGGCGGCGCGTTGTTTCCCGTTTTTGCCTGCTCTATGTCGAATATGCAGCCCTATCGAATGAGCCATGGAATGAACGTCTACGAGAATAGACTGATCGTTCTACAAGGCGTGCGAAGCGGTAAACGTTTAGGGTCCTATCAGGGGGTTCGCACCCAGGGGATTGACGACTGCGTTAAGGCCTGCATCAACGACGCCAATTGCGCCAACGTGACGTACAGAAAGAGCAACGGCGCCAACTGTCTCAAGTTCGGCAAAATCGATTTTGTCACCAAAGAAAAGATGCGCCCCACCATGCCTATGTACGTCAACCTTCATTGGAGCGCACTGGTTCGCCCCTGGAATGCAAAAGGCAACGGGCTTTGCCGTTAAGAGGCAGAGCCAAATGAATACCTTCGTTGGAGACGTGAAGGCCAGATCGACGGTTTGCGGCTCCTGATATGGAAACCAAATTTTGAGGAGAACCTCAATGTCTCAAACATGCTCCAAGTTCGTTCAGCTTTTCATCTGCGTTCTCGTTCTCGGCGGTTTCTTAGCCTTACCAACCCCTGCTTCGGCCAGAGACGAGGTGACGGTCAGCATTCACAACAAGTCGCATATGCGGCTGCACATCTATGGGGCGGGATTGGCCGAAGTGGCCCAGATCGCTCCGGGGAAGTGGACGCATATTACCGTGCCGAAAAAGTTCCGCTATCAGGGCAGCTACCACTATACGCGCCAGTTGATGGCCGTTGGCGGGGGGAGCTGGAGCGCGGACAGAAGCGGCTGGACCCGATACCGCAATATGAAGACCTGCGCGGTCCGGACGTTTAAGCAAAAGGGCGGCACCTTCACCTGGACCCTGACCGGAACCGCCATGAAATGCGACGGCCCGCGCGGCTACCACCAGTAACGCCAGGCCGGACGGTAAAACAATAGAGGGGATGCGTCCTTGTGATGCGCCCCCCTTTATCCCAGCTTTCCATGAATGAGAAGGGGGAGCGGTACGGGATGCCGGTGAACAAGCCAAATAAGGAAGGCGTATCCGGAGGCTCGTTGACAGGTGTCAACGCGAATGTTGACGATTGTTAACATCTGGCATAGTCTCAATACACAAGGAGAATGCTTTTAGCGCTTCTCCGAAACCCAGCAACGGCCAGACCAATGAAAACCTACAGCTTCACCATTGCCTGTGCGCCTGCCGAAGGGGGGCGGGATAGCGATCAAATTATCGACGCCTTATACGAGGCGGGCTGCGACGATGCGCTGGTTGTCGAGCGCGCCGGGGCTTTCATCGTCGAATTCGACCGCGAGGCTGCAACCTTCGCCAAGGCCATTTTCTCGGCTTTCGACGCCATTTGCCAAGCCGGTCTGCGCCCGGTGCGTATCGAGCCGGACCCGCTTGTCAGCGCGACGGAAATCGCCGAACGATCCGGCCTGACCCGGGCGGCGATTTCCAACTACGTCAAGGGCACCCGCGGCCAGGGCTTCCCCATCCCGGTCGCCCGGCTGGACACCACGTCGCCCTTGTGGCAATGGACGGAGGTGATGCGCTGGCTACAAGGCAACACGCAGGCCCCGATTAAGATCGACGATATCCTTCTCGCCCGTTGGATCGACCGAGCCAACGGCGTCCTGCCCGGCGTGATTCAACGGTTCCGGAGGGGGCGGCGGCACTTGTGTTAGGTCTGATGCCTCTAGAAGGTGCCGCTTGGAGATGGCAATCTTGACAAAATACATAATTTAGCTAAAATATGGAAAATAGCTAAATAGAGGTTCCTGTGCGCAAATTTTCTTCGACGGAGCTCGCCAATAAAACCGGCGATGTTTTGGCTGCCGCCGCGCAAGCCCCCGTCACCATTGCGCGCCACGGCAAGGACCGGTTTGTCGTTTTGTCGACCGAGCAGTTCGAACGCCTTGGCAAGGGGGGCGAAACCCGGCGGGCTTTCCATGTGGACGATCTTGATGATGCGGAAGCAAAAAGCCTGATTTTGGCGCTCGAACAGAGCATCGAAAATGACTGATAGTCCGTCGTTTCCCGCGCTGGGAGACGTGTGGCGCTACCCGTTCCTCTGGAGCCGGGAGGCCTCGCAGGGCGAAACCGAAGGCAGGAAAAACCGCGCCTGTGCGATTGCCCTGTTGATCGGAAACGCCGACGGCAAGCCTGAAGTTCTGCTTGTTCCCGTAACGTCTCAACCTTCGAGCGGACATCCTTTTGCCGTCGAAGTGCCGGAACTCCGAGGTGAGGGGTGGTGGGTTTTGTCATGGTGGAGAAACAGCTATAGATACTTGGAGGCAAAAAAATACTCGTGTTTGGAATTTTATGGTATTTTTTGTTGATTGGGGACACCGAATGATTCATTGTTAAACCAACAACACCCCCCACGCCTCTCATAAGAACGGCGCACCATGGGGGGTTACTTTTTGGGGGAAGAGGCACCCTTGAAATTTCCTAAGCAACCCACATCTATTGCAGAGCAGGTCGAAAAGCTGCAAAAGCGGGGTATGGAGATTTCAGATAAGGCTCTGGCGGAACATTATCTTACTCACATCAGCTATTACCGGATGACGGCATACTGGCTGCCATTTGAGGTCGACCATAAAACCCACCAAATAAAGCCCGGCACGACCTTTGAAAAGGTTCTCAACCTCTACATCTTTGATCGAGAACTTCGCCTCCTGCTGATGGACGCCATCGAGCGGATTGAAATATCTGTCCGTACGAAGTGGATGAATGTTCTTGTTGAGGCGCATGGCCCCCACGCGCATCTCAACCCAGATCTCTTTCGAACCAAGCGGAACCGTGAGGGTGGTATCGTTTGGTCTCATGAAAACGCCGTATCTTCCTTGGAAAAGGAAAATGCCCGGAGCCGGGAAATTTTTATTCGCCATCTGCGCCGGAAATACGAAGAAAATCTTCCGCCGCTTTGGGCCACCTGTGAGCTTATGACATTCGGCGAGTTTTCAAAGTGGTTCGCCAATACGGCCAGCAGTGCAACACGAAACCAAGTCGCCAGATTTTACGGGCTGGATGAAACAATACTCGTTTCCTTTCTCCACCATTTGGCGGTCGTCAGAAATCTTTGCGCCCACCATGGCCGTTTGTGGAATAGGGAATTTACCTTCACCTGGAAGCTGCCAAAAAAGAGCCCCGTTGAGCTTGTATCAAACCTGCACCACAACGAAAGCAGGCGGCTCTGCAACAGCCTTGCTATGCTCGGTTTCCTGATGAACCAAATTAGCCCGCACACCGATTGGAAAAGCCGCGTCCTTTCACTGATTGAGAAGCACGAGATCGACCCGTCCCATATGGGCTTTCCCAATGACTATGAAACCTACCCTCTGTGGAACAAGCCGAAAATAGAGGGCTAAAAGAAGCCTGAAACTGGGATCGGGGAAAATTAGGTGAGGTCCCCGGTGGAATTCCTATATTGGCACGTGCTTTAGGAATTATTTTTTGGGAATGAAATTAGTATCCCCTGACGGCATACACGATGACCCCAATGATTAGCATTAAACCGATCGCGATTGCGGCTACCCATGCGTTGTTTTCTTGCGCATCCGAACTGCACTCTGGACACATCAGGACATAGCCATTTTTTGTGCGTCCCTTGTAGCCTTTGAGCACACGAGTCTGCCTTAATAGCTCTCTTGGGAAGGTGCTCTGACAATTGTAGCAACGTGGCATGCCGCTGATACTCCCTTAAAATCCGGTATTCTTGTTGTTTAACCATACAGCCGGGAATGACACCACGCAACACACTCAAAAAGAGTGTTTCGCTTCTAGCTTCGTTCCCCATGTCGACCACACAATAAAGGGGACACGCCCGTCGGACATGCCCCCTTCGTTCTTTAGCCTGTTCCGCCCCGCTTATGCTGCGTGGAACAATTCGCCCTTATCGGCCTTCGCTCGCGTAGTTCAGTTCGAGTTCCAGAAACACCTCACTTGTCCACCGACTCTCGCCACCTTGACAAATTAACAAAAATATGATTATAATCCTTCTTTGTCGATTGCACCTAACCTGCTGTTTTTCCAGCATTTCATCGGCACGGCCCGGAAAAATGATAAAAAATGATAAGGATTTTTTCCGTTTTTGGCTCTTTTACAAGTAAATCAAGCACTTAGTCGATTTCGACTAGGGGGTTTCTGTGCATTTTCTGCCGTTTAACCGGCTTTTTTTGTCGTTTTCTGGGCAATATAAGGAAGGCTGCCTCCGTTGTACCCCACATAAGTACCCCACCTAGCCTCCCCTAGGAGGGGAGGGACTTAAGGGGCTTTATGCCCCCCCCTTTTTAGGGGGAGTTGGAGGGGGTATCTGCCTTATCGTTGAGCGCAAAATGGGGACACGTAACGAGTACATGTCCCCATTTTGCTTCGTCGATATCTTATTCCTTTAAGCCGCGTGGAACAGCTCTCCCTTATCGGCTTTGGCCTTCAAGCTCTCGGGCACGGTGAACCGCTCGCCGCAGGTTTGGGCGAAGGATTGGCAGTCGCCTACCACTTGGTCGAGGCCGATCACTTCCATGGCCGAGAGGACGCCGCCTAGGAACGGGGCGAAGCCCCAGCCGAGGATGGAGCCGACGTCGGCTTCGGACGCCGTTTCGACCACGCCTTCGTCCATGCAGCGCACGGTTTCCAGGCACTGGATGTAGAGCAGGCGTTTCTTGACCGTCTCGACGTCCGGCTGGGTTTCGGCCAGCGGGAAGTGTTGGGCGAGGTCGGGCCAGAGGCGCTTGTCGCCGCCTTCGGGGTAGTCGTAGAAACCCTTGCCCGCCTTCTTGCCGACACGGCCGAGCTTTTCGACGAACAGGCCGACCACCTCGTCGGCCGGATGGGCTTTGTAGGCGTCGCCAAGGTCGGCCTTGGTTTGGCTCTGCACGTGATGCATCAGGCCGAGGCTTACCTCGTCGGCCAGCGCTAACGGACCGACCGGCATGCCGGCCATCTTGCCGGCGTTTTCGATCAGCGCCGGTTTGACGCCTTCTTTGAGCAGCGCCAAGCCTTCCATCACGTAGGTGGCGAACACCCGGCTGGTGTAGAAGCCGCGGCTGTCGTTGACCACGATGGGCGTCTTGCCGATGCGCTGGGCGAAGTCGAGCGACTTGGCCAGTGCGGCCTGCGAGGTCTGCTTGCCCATGATGATTTCCAAGAGCGGCATTTTCTCGACCGGCGAGAAGAAATGCAGGCCGATGAAGTTTTCGGCGTCCTTGACGTATTCGGCTAGGCCGGTGATCGGCAGGGTCGAGGTGTTGGACGTGATCAGGCAGCTTGCATCGACGGCGGCTTCGGTTTTCTTCAGCACATCTTGCTTGATCGTGCGGTCTTCGAATACCGCCTCGATGACCAGATCGCAGCCCGCCAGATCGTTAAAGTCGGTGGTCGGCTGGATCAGGCTCAGGATACCGTCGGCCTTGGTCTGATCCATCTTGCCGCGCTTGACCCGCTTGGCCAGCAGGGCTTCGGAGTAGGCCTTGCCCTTGGCGGCGTTCTCCGCCGAAGTGTCGAGCAATACCACTTGCAGGCCGCCGACGGCAGCCGATTGGAAGGCGATGCCCGCGCCCATCATGCCCGCGCCCAAGATGCCGACTTTCTTGAACTCGGTCTTGTCGAACCCTTCGGGGCGGCGTTTGAGCTTGTTGGCTTCCTGAATGCCGAAGAACAGGCTGCGGATCATCGCCTTGGCCTGCTTGGAAACCAGTAGTTCGGTGAAGTAGCGGATCTCCAGCTTGAGGCCGGTGTCGATGGGCACCTGCATGCCTTCGTAGACACACTGCATGATGAGCTGCTGGGCTCGGTAGTTGCCGTTGGTCTTGGCCTTGAGCATCGCGGTGCCGCCCATGAAGGTCTCGATGCCCTTGGGCGACTGCACCGCGCCGCCCGGCAGCTTGAACTTCTTGTCGTCCCAGGGCTGGGCTGCGTTGGGATTGGCCAGCGCCCAGGCCTTGGCCGTGGCGATGAGGTCGTCGGGAGAAACAACCTGATCGACGACCCCCATCTCCTGGGCGGCCTGGGCGTTGATCCGTTTTGATTCGAGCAGGAAGGGCAGGGCGGCGCGCAGGCCGATCATCCGGGGCAGGCGTTGGGTGCCGCCGCCGCCGGGAAGCAGGCCGATCTGGGCTTCGGGGAAACCGAAGCGCGCCTTGGGATTGTCGGCGGCGACCCGATGGTGACAGGCGATGGCGACTTCCAGCCCACCGCCCAGCGCCGAGCCGTTCATCGCCGCGACGAAAGGCTTGCCGCTTTTTTCCATGGTGCGCAGCGCGCCGTGGAATTTGGTCAGCATGCCCATGATCGCCTTGTGGTCGTCTCCGGCGGCGAGGAATTGCTCCAGGTCCGCGCCGACGACGAAGTCGCGCTTGCCCGAGGTCAGCACCACGCCCTTGACCGCTTCGTCGTTTGCCAAGGCTTCGACAACATTGGTAAAGGCGTCGGTGGAGCCGTCGTTGATCACGTTGACCGGGCGGCCCGAGTCGTCCCAGGTGAGGATCGCAATGCCGTCGTTATCGACCGTATACGTCAGAATGTCGCTCATCGTGTTAATCTCTTTCCTTACGTCAGGTACCCCCTCCGGCTCCCCCTAATAGGGGGAGGGAGAGACGGTTCCTCCCCTTTTAGGGGAGGTTAGGTGGGGTACGCTTTTTCCCCGTTATACCCGCTCCAAAATCGTTGCCGTGCCCATGCCGCCGCCGACGCAGAGGTTGGCCAGCCCGGTTTCCAGGTCGCGGCGTTCCATCTCATCCAAGAGGGTCGAGAGGATCATCGCGCCGGTTGCGCCCAGGGGGTGGCCCATGGCGATGGCCCCGCCGTTGACGTTGATGTTGTCGTGCGGGATGTCCATTTCCTGCATGAACAGCATGACCACCGAAGCAAACGCCTCGTTCAACTCCCAAAGGTCGATGTCGCTTTTTTCCATCCCGGCGTTTTTCAACACCTTGCGGGCCGAGGGGGCCGGGCCGGTCAGCATGATGGTCGGCTCCGAGCCGATGGAGGCGGCGGCCTTGATCCGGGCGCGGGGCTTGAGGCCTGCGCGTTCGCCCGCTTCCTTGGTGCCGATCAGCAGACCCGCCGCGCCGTCGACGATGCCCGAAGAGTTGCCCGCCGTATGGACGTGGTTGATCTTTTCGATTTCCGGGTAGCGTTGAATGCCCACCGCGTCGAAGCCCATCTGTCCCGGCATCTCGAAAGAAGCGTTGAGTGAGCCGAGCGACTGCATGGTCGCTTCGGGCCGCATATGTTCGTCACGGTCGAGAATGACGTCGCCGAACTGGTCTTTGACCGGTTCGATGGTGTTGCTGAAGTAGCCTTTGTCCCAGGCGTTCTTGGCGCGCTTTTGCGATTCCAGCGCATAGGCGTCCACATCGTCGCGTGAGAAGTTGTTGAGGGTGGCGATCATGTCGGCGCCGATGCCCTGGGGGACGAAGTAAAGCTTATCCATCACCGCCGGGTCGCTCCAATAAGCGCCGCCGCCCGAGCCCATGGGCACGCGTGACATAACCTCGACGCCGCCGCCGACGGTCAGTTGCGCTTCGCCCGCCTTGACCTTGGCCGCCGCGGTGTTGACCGCTTCGAGGCCCGAAGCGCAGAAGCGGCTGACCACGGTGCCCGCCGTTTCCTGGGAATAGTCAGCCATCAATACGGCGGTGCGGGCGATCACCGCGCCCTGTTCGCTGACCGGCTCGACGCAGCCGATCACCACATCGTCCACCTGATCGGTGTCCAACTCGTTGCGGTCGCGCAGCTTTTGAAGCACATGGGTCAACAGGCTGGTCGGCGTCACTTCGTGCAGGCTGCCGTCCTTTTTGCCGCGTCCACGGGGGGTGCGCACGGCATCGAAAATATAGGCGTCAGTCATGGTGTTCTCCCTATCCGGTTTGCCTAAAGGCTCCGGCCAATCAACTCTTTCATAATTTCGTTGGTGCCCGCGTAGATCTTTTGAACGCGAGAGTCGGCCCACTGGCGGGCCACCGGGTATTCCCACATGTAACCGTAGCCGCCATGCAGTTGCAGGCATTCGTCGGCCACCTTGCATTGAACGTCGGTCGACCAATATTTGGCCATGGCCGCCTCCTCGACGGTTAAACCGCCTTCCAGATGTTTTTCGAGGCAGCGGTCGACGAAGACCTGCAGCACTTCGACCAGGGTTTTCATTTCGGCCAGCTTGAAGCGGCTGTTCTGGAACTCTGAAATCGGCTTGCCGAAGGCCTTGCGGTCTTTGGTGTATTCGATGGTTTTTTCCAAGGTCGCACGCGCCGAGGCTGCGGCAATGATGGCGACGGTCAGGCGCTCCTGGGGCAGCTCCTGCATCAGATAGGCGAAGCCTTTGTTTTCTTCGCCGAGCAGGTTGGAGGTCGGGACGCGCACGTCGTCGAAAAACAGCTCCGAGGTGTCTTGCGCCTTCATGCCGATCTTTTCCAGGTTGCGGCCCTTGGAGAAGCCCTCGCGGTCGGCCTCGACCAAAATCAGGCTGGTGCCCTTGGCCCCTTGCGCCGGGTCGGTCTTGCACACCACGATATAAAGATCGGCCAGTTGGCCGTTGGTGATGAAGGTCTTCGAGCCGTTGATTACGTACTCGTCGCCGTCTTTGACCGCACGGGTCTTGACCCCTTGAAGATCCGAGCCCGCCGCCGGGTCGGTCATGGCGATGGCGGTGACCACCTCGCCCGAGGCCATCTTGGGCAGCCACTTTTTCTTCAACTCTTCCGAGCCGTAGTGAAGAATGTAGGGCGCAACGATATCGGAATGCAGCGAGAAGCCGAGACCGCTGGCGAAGATGCGGCATTGTTCTTCCAGCACGATAGCCGAGAAACGGAAATCGACGCCCGCGCCGCCGTACTCTTCGGGGATGTGCGAGCAGAGTAGGCCCGCTTCCCCCGCCTTGCGCCAGGCTTCCTTGGAAATCTGCCCGTCCTTTTCCCACTGGTCGTGGTAGGGCTCGATCTCGCGTTCCATGAAGGTCTGCACGGAATCGCGGAACATGTTGGTGTCTTCGTCGAAAATCTTGCGTTCAAACATCTTTGGGGGAACTCCTAGAAGATCACTTTTTTGTCTCGTAAGGCGGCGATCTCGTCTGCGCTTAAGCCGCAATCACTCAATACTTGTTCGGTGTCGGCGCCCTGCTTGGGCGCGGGTGTGGCCGGGTTTTCGTCGTCTTCGCTGAACTTGATCGGGAAGGCCGCTTCCTTGATCGGTCCGTCGGTCGGGTCTTCGACGGTCAGCACCATATTGCGGGCCTTGATCTGTTCGTGCTCCAGCGCTTCCTTCATCGATAGGATGGGGGTCACGCAGCAGTCCACGTCCTTGAAGGTCGCCGTCCATTCATCGCGGGTCTTGGATTTGAAGATGGCGGCGACCTCTTGGCGCACCAGATCGGCCTCTTCGCCGTAGACCGTATGTTTTTCCTTCAGATCCGGACGCTCCAGAGTGTCGCAGACCATGTCCCAGAATTTCTTTTCCAGCGAACCCACGCCCATATGGCCGCCGTCGGCGGTTTCATAAATATTGTAGCAGGGCAGGCCGCCGGTCAGCATGTCGCGGCCGCGCGGCAGGGTGTCGCCGAAGGTGTTCAACGAGGCCAGTTGGATGATCCCGTGGGCAAACGAACAATCGGTCATCGACACATCGACGAAGCGGCCCTGGCCGGTCCGCGTCGCATCGACGATGCCAGCCAGAATGCCCATGGCGGCGCTCAAGGTTCCGCCCGCCAGATCGGCGATTTGGAAATTGGCCTGGATCGGGCCGCCCTCGCGCCCGCCAATCTGTTCGGCGATGCCGGCAACCGAGAGATAGTTGAGGTCGTGTCCCGCCTTGTCCTTCCAGGGGCCGTTCTGGCCGTAGCCCGAGATGGCGCAATAGACGATGCGCGGGTTGATCGCCTTGACCGCCTCGTAACCCACACCCAGCTTGTCGACCACGCCGGGGCGGAAACTCTCGACGATAATATCGGCATTTTCGGCCATTTTGAGAAACACCGCCCGGCCTTCCTCGGCCCGTAGATCCAGAGCAACCGATTTCTTGTTGCGGTTGGCTAGATGAAAGAACGGCGACATTTCGGTTTTGACAGCGCCCAGCGAACGCGAGTAATCGCCTGCGCCGGTGTCTTCGATCTTGATGACGTCGGCGCCCATGTCGGCCAGGTGCAGCGTGCAGAGTGGGCCTGGCAAAAGGCGCGTGAGGTCGAGGACCTTTAGGCCCGCGAGCGGTTTGGGTCGTTGGCCCACCGTATGACTCCCTGTCGTCTGTTTAATGTTTATTCGCTGCTTACCTATAGGTCACAGCTATTACGCAAAGGGTAGAGCTGCCCGATTTTACAGGCAAGTAAAAAAATGTTTCAGCGGTCATGCGGGGTGAGGTGTCATTCCGGGGCTCACGTAGTGAGAACCCGGAATCCAGATATTTTGCCGGTATCTTAAACCCTGGATTCCGGGTTCCGCCTGGCGGCGGCCCCGGAATGACGGAATTCTGAGAATTGTTGATTTGTTCCCCAGATGTGGTACATTTGCGCAAAAGGAGTGATGCCATGCCGAAAACAGAAATGATCCGTGCCCGCGTCGAACCGGAACTCAAGCACGAGGCCGAAGAGGTCTTTGCTACGCTCGGCCTGTCGGCGACCCAGGCGATCACTTTGTTTTATAGGCAGGTCAGCCTTCACCATGGCTTGCCGTTTGAGGTTAAAATCCCCAACGCAACCACGCTTGAGGCAATCGGGCAGGCGCAGTCCAAAGACGGGCTGACCCGATACGGCAGCGTCAAAGACCTAATGGCCGACGATGCGTGAGTTGCTGGTCACATCTCAGTTCAAGAAAGACCTCAAAAAAGCAAAGAAACGCCGGAAGAACCTCGCCAAACTTGAGGCCGTCCTCGATAAGCTGGTGGCCAGCGCTGCCCTTGACCCGCGAAACAGACCGCATCGCCTGTCCGGCGACTGGATGCCCTGTTGGGAATGTCACATCGAATCCGACTGGCTGTTGATCTGGGATGAGGACGATACTTCCGTCACCCTGATCCGCACCGGCACCCACGCCGATTTGTTTGGCTAGATTGCGTTTATCCATTTAGGGCCTGGTTGTTGGACCTCGCCTTTCCTCTCATGGTGATGCGCGGGCGCAACGGGGTGGTAAGTGCATTCTCTTGCAATAGCTCTATACCCCCTGTGGACAAAACCCGGTTGCCCTGATGGCTTATGCCCTTCATGATGGGTGGACACTCTTCGAGACAGTTTTTTTTGGGAATGTGGGAGCCAAACCCCCCTACGTTTTCAGGGAACATTTTGGATATAAGGAACCCACGATAATGACGCAGGCGAAATCCGGCGATACGGTACAGGTCCACTATACGGGAACGCTCAACGACGGCTCTACCTTCGATAGCTCGGAAGGGCGCGATCCGCTTGAGTTCACCCTCGGCGAAGGTGGCGTGATCCCCGGTTTTGAAAATGCCGTGATCGGCATGGCGGTTGAAGAAAGCAAGGAAGTGACGATCCCTTGCGCTGAAGCTTATGGCGATCACAACGCCGAAATGATTCAGGAAGTGCCGCGCGAGGCGCTGCCGGGCGACATAGAGTTGGAATTGGGTATGCCCCTTCAGGCCGAAGCTCCCGATGGTGAAACTTTTGTCGTGACGATCACCAACTTAAATGACGAAACGGTGACGCTGGACGGCAACCATCCGTTGGCTGGTCAGGATCTGACCTTCAACATTCAACTGGTCGGCATTGCCTAAGAAGTGATCATGGCGGCGAAACAAGCCCTTTTATCGATCGATTTTATCAATGAAATCATCCACCCGGAGGGGAAACTCTCCGGTAAGGGTTACGCCGCCTTCGATGCCGAGCATGGCGTGCTCGACCGGGCCGCCAGGGCTTTGGACGAGGCGCGGACGCGCGGCGATTTGATCGTTCACGTCAAGGTCGGCTTCTCGGCGACCTATACCGAGTGGCCCGAAGGGTCGCCCTTGTTCGGCGCGGCCAAGCAGTTCGGCGCCTTGACGCTTGGCACCTGGGCCACCGGGTTTCACGAAAAGGTCATTCCCATCGAGGGAGAGACGGAAATCGTCAAACATCGGGTCAGCGCTTTTTATGCCACGCCACTTGAGGCAATCCTGCGTAACCAAGGCGTTGAGGCTGTCTCCATCATGGGGGCGGCGACCGATCTGGCGGTCCAGGCAGCGGCGCGCGACGCCCATGACCGGGACTTTGCGGTGACGGTTCTCGGCCCCGCTTGCTGTGCGGCCAACGAAGAAGACCATCAAACGGCCTTAAACCTCTTGGAAAAGATTGCCGTTGTAGAACGGTAAAACGCTTTGCTACCGCGTCGATGCATGGCATAACGCGATGAACGTTTCAACCGGGGACCAATACCCTTATCCATGGCCGCAAAACCCAAGAAAAACGCGACGCCCGAACTGTCCGTTGTCGTGCCCGTTTTCAACGAGGCGGAGAATATCCAGCCGCTGATCGACGAGATCACGGCTGCGCTCGATGGTGTTTGCGACTATGAGATCGTCTATTGCAACGACGGCAGTAGCGACCAAACCCCAGCCAAGCTGAAAGAGGCGCGGGCCAAACAGCCGCGCCTGCGCATCGTCACCCACGCAAAGAGCTGTGGCCAGAGTACGGCGGTGCGCACCGGGGTGAAGTTCGCCAAGGGTCGTTTCGTCGCCACGCTCGACGGCGACGGTCAGAACGACCCGGCCGATATTCCCAAGCTGCTTGAAACCCTGAAAGCCGCCGACGATCCGGACTTTCTGCTCGTCGCGGGCTGGCGCAAGTCGCGCAAGGACACCGAGGTCAAGCGCTGGTCGTCGAAGATCGCCAACGGCGTGCGTTCGCGCATGTTGGGCGACGCCACGCCGGATACCGGCTGCGGCCTTAAGCTGTTCACCCGCGCGGCGTTCCTCGATATGGCCTACTTTAGCCATATGCATCGCTTCCTGCCCGCCTTGATGATCCGGCGCGGTGGTAAAGTCGTTTCGGTGGAGGCCAATCACCGTCACCGGGAGCGCGGGGTGTCCAAATACGGCACCTGGGACCGGCTCAAGGTTGGCGTGATCGATTTGTTCGGCGTGCGCTGGCTGCAAAAGCGCGCACGTGTTCCCGTCGCCACCGAGGAGCCCTCCGATGGCTGAGCGGGTCCCCGCTACCGAAGCCAACGGAAACGGCGAGCAGACGAGGTTAAAGCCTTACATTAAAGGCTTGCTGATGATCGGCGTTCTGGCCGCCGTGGGCTATGGGGTCAAGGGGTTGGGCATCGCCGATGGGTTCGATCAGACCTGGATTGACGCCAACATCAAGGATCGTGGACTTTGGGGCTACGGCTTCTTTTTTGCCGTCGGCGCGATGATGACTGCCGTCGGTATGCCCCGACAGATCGTCAGCTTCATGGCTGGCTACGCCTTTGGCGTGGCCGAAGGGACCCTGATGGGGGTGCTGGCCACGGCGGGCGGCTGTATGGTGACGTTTTTTTACGCCCGTTTTTTGGGCCGCGATATGGTCAAGTCGAAATGGCCCAGGATGGTCGCCAAGGTCGATGGCTTTTTAGGAACAAGCCCGTTCCTGATGACACTGCTGATCCGTCTCCTGCCGGTGGGTAACAATGCTCTGACCAATCTGGCGGCGGGAGTGACCCATGTTCGGGCGGTTTCGTTCATCGGCGGATCGGCGCTTGGTTATATCCCGCAAACCCTGGTGTTCGCGCTGGTCGGTAAAGGCGTCAAGGTCGAGGCCGAAACCCGTATTTTGGTGAGTGTTTTGCTGTTTGTGGTTTCCGGTCTTCTCGGTGCTTATCTCTATCGGAAAGTACGGCAAAGCCGCCGCCAACAGGAGGCCGCTTCGGCATGACGGATCGCAACCCCGTTCTCCACTGGTCGGTTCTTTGGCTTGTCCTGATGATTGCCGCCCTAGCTGCGCGCCCTCATCTGCCGGTCGATGAAACCCGCTATCTGGCGGTTGCTTGGGAAATGTGGTTGCGCGGTGACTTCCTGGTGCCCCACCTCAACGGCGAACCCTACAGTCACAAGCCGCCCTTGCTGTTCTGGTCGATGCAGGCCGGTTGGGCGGTCTTCGGGGTCAACGACTGGTGGCCGCGTTTGGTCGCGCCGCTGTTCGGGCTCGGCAGTCTGGTGCTGACCATCCCCTTGGCCCGGGCGCTTTGGCCAAAGGATGTTACGGTCGCTAAATCGGCCCCGGTCATTTTGCTGGGCAGTCTTTATTGGGCCCTTTTCGCCACGCTCACCATGTTCGATACTCTCTTGGCGCTGACCGCGATGATCGCTCTCTTGGGCGTGTTGCGGGCGCGGCGGATCGGCGGCTGGTCCGGCTGGATCGTGTTTGGGTTGGGCATCGGTGTCGGGGTGTTGGCCAAAGGACCGGCTATTTTGCTCCATACCTTGCCGGTTGCCCTGCTTGCTCCGCTTTGGGATGTGGAAGGCCGGATCAAAGCGCAAAAAGGCGGCTGGAAACGCTGGTATCTCGGTACCGGTCTCGGCGTGCTGATCGGTGCGGCCATCGGTCTGGCCTGGGCCATTCCGGCGGCAATTGCCGGAGGTGAAGAATACCGCAATGCCATCTTTATCGGCCAAACAGCGGGGCGCATGGTCAAGTCGTTTGCCCACCAGCGCCCCTGGTGGTTCTTCCTCGCAATCATCGGCCCCATGCTGTTGCCCTGGACCTTCTGGCCTGCTCTCTGGCGGTCGCTCGGTAAACTGCCCAACCTGTTGGGCGATTCGGGGCTGCGTTTTTGTCTCGCTTGGTTCCTGCCCGCGTTCATCGCCTTTTCGCTGATCAGCGGCAAGCAACCCCATTACCTGCTGCCCGATTTTCCCGCCGCAGCACTGATCATCGCTTTTTTGTTGGCTCGAGACGAACGCAAGGATGGCCGGGCCTGGGAGCAGTGGTTCCCGGCGGGCTTGCTCATCGTCGTCGGGGTTGTGCTTTTCGTCGCGCCCTATCTGCCGATCAAGAAAATTCCCGATTGGGTGGCCAATCAACAGACTATCTGGGCGGCATTGATCGTACTGGCCGGACTGCTCATCGTTAAGACACCGAGCGCAGGGGCTGAGTATCCGCGCCTCAAGGCCCTGGCAGGCGGAATGGTGATTTTTATCGCCTGCCTGCATCTGATCCTCGTGCCCCGGTTCGACAATCAATACTCCATGAAGCCCAACGGCGAGGCCTTGGCAAAACTGGAGGCCGAGGGCTGGACCCTGTTCCATTTCGGCAAGTATCATGGCCAGTATCAGTTCGCCGGTCGTTTGAAAAATCCGATTCCCTGGACCGACAACCCGAATGAGCTTGAGGCTTTTCTGGCCGCCAACCCGAAAACTAAGGTGATCGCCTACCGCTATAAGCTCTATGACGATGAACCCGCACCCGAAAATATCCTGTCTTTCCGCGACCTGATTATGGTCGTTTGGGACGGCGATCAGGTCCGTGCCAACCCGAAATTGGCCTTCAGGCGCTAATTATTGTTCTCTAGCAAAAAAAATGCGTCCCTACGCTTGACAGAAGTTTCCCATATGACTAACTCGTTAGCACTCACTCATGGGGAGTGCTATTAGCGTTCACATAAACGTTTGTTTGCCTAGAGTGCGATCGGATTATGTTTACGCATTTTGGGCGCAAACATAATACGTGAATCGCCCTCTAAAATGTTGATAGGGGCGGATTCACGCTTTAAGCGGAATCACTTTCGAGTGATTCCACCTAAAACGATCCGACCCTAGCTAAATTGGAGCTTAGACAATGAAATTTCGTCCGCTGCACGACCGCGTTGTGGTCAAGCGTCTCGATTCCGAAGAAAAGACTGCCGGTGGCATCATCATTCCCGACACCGCTAAGGAGAAACCCTCCGAAGGCGAAATCGTGGCCGTTGGCGAAGGCGCCCGTGGCGATGATGGCAAGTTGATCGCCATGGCCGTTAAGGCTGGCGACAAGGTGCTGTTCGGCAAATGGTCCGGCACTGAAGTCAAGATCGACGGTGACGACCTGCTGATCATGAAAGAGTCCGACATCATGGGCATTCTGGGTTAATCCCAAGCCCCGGCTCTTTGATAGAAACACCAACTGAAGATTTTTTTGAAAGGTCATAGAGAGACATGGCTGCTAAAGACGTGAAATTCTCCACCGACGCCCGCGACCGTATGCTCAAGGGTGTCGACACTCTGGCCAACGCGGTTAAAGTGACCCTCGGTCCGAAAGGCCGCAACGTGGTCCTCGACAAGGCGTTCGGCGCTCCGCGCATCACCAAGGACGGCGTGTCCGTCGCCAAGGAAATCGAACTGAAAGACAAGTTCGAAAACATGGGCGCTCAGATGGTCAAGGAAGTGGCTTCCAAGACCTCCGACGAAGCCGGTGACGGCACCACCACAGCGACCGTTCTGGCCCAGGCCATCGTTCGCGAAGGTGTGAAGTCCGTGGCTGCTGGCATGAACCCGATGGACCTCAAGCGCGGCATCGACCTCGCTGTCGGTTCCATCGTTGAAGACCTCAAAGGCCGCACCCGTCCGGTCAAAACCAACGACGAAATCGCCCAGGTCGGCACCATTTCGGCCAACGGCGAAAAAGAAGTCGGCGCGTTCATCGCTCAGGCGATGGAAAAGGTCGGCAACGAAGGCGTTATCACCGTTGAGGAAGCCAAGAGCCTCCACACCGAACTGGACGTCGTCGAAGGCATGCAGTTCGACCGCGGTTACACCTCGCCTTACTTCGTGACCAACGCCGAAAAAATGACCTGCGACATGGAGAACCCTTACATTCTCATCCATGAGAAAAAGCTCTCCAGCCTACAGCCGCTTCTGCCGGTTCTCGAAGGCGTCGTTCAGTCCAGCCGTCCGCTGCTGATCATTGCCGAAGACATCGAAGGCGAAGCCCTGGCTACCCTGGTGGTCAACAAGCTGCGTGGCGGCCTCAAGGTTGCTGCCGTTAAGGCTCCGGGCTTCGGCGACCGCCGCAAGGCCATGCTCGAAGACATCGCGATCCTGACCAAAGGCACCGTGATTTCCGAAGACGTCGGCATCAAGCTCGAAAACGTTTCCCTTGAAATGCTCGGCACCGCCAAGAAGGTCGCCATCACCAAGGAAGAAACCACCATCGTCGAAGGCGCCGGTGAGTCCAGCGACATTGAAGCGCGCTGCAACCAGATCCGCGCCCAGATCGAAGAAACTACCTCCGATTACGACCGTGAAAAACTGCAAGAGCGTCTGGCCAAACTGGCCGGTGGTGTTGCCGTGATCAAGGTTGGTGGTGCAACCGAGATCGAAGTGAAAGAGCGGAAAGATCGTGTTGACGATGCTCTGCACGCGACCCGCGCTGCCGTTGAAGAAGGCATCGTGGCCGGTGGCGGTACTGCGCTGCTCTATTCGGTTAAGGCGCTCGATAAGGTCAAGGTTGACAACGACGACCAGCGCGTCGGTGTCGATATTGTCCGCCGCGCTCTTCAGTCCCCGGTTCGTCAGATTGCCGAAAACGCCGGTACCGACGGCGCTGTTGTGGCTGGCAAGCTGCTCGAGCAGAAAGACACCAACTTCGGCTTCAATGCCCAGACCGGTGAGTACACCGACCTGGTGAAGGCTGGCGTCATCGACCCGACCAAGGTTGTTCGGACCGCTCTGCAGGATGCTGCTTCCGTGGCTTCCCTGCTGATCACCACCGAAGCCATGGTCGCCGACCTGCCTGATGATAAAGGCGCTGCCGCTCCGGCCATGCCCGACATGGGCGGCATGGGCGGCATGGGTGGCATGGGCGGCTTCTAAGAAGCCCCTTACCATTCAGGCTACAGCATTACGGGGTCGCCCAGCCGGGCGGCCCCGTTTTCTATTGCCGAAAAGCTTAGTCGAAAGTTCCGCCGCGGCCTGCGCCGCCCGAGAATTTCGCCGCGCCAGCTTTGCCTTCCGCTTCAACCATGGCGACGCTGCGGGTGAATTCGTTATTGAGGGCATCTTCCATCGACAAGCCTTGTTGCTCGTAGGCCGAGGCGCGGTCGCTGTTCATGCAGGCTTGCGGGAAGGCGGCGATCTGTTCGGCCAGTTCGAGGGCGGTTTCCAGGCCTTTTCCTTTGGCGGCAAGACGGTTGGCCAGCCCCATTTGCAGGGCTTCGTCGGCGCCGACGGGGCGGCCGGTGAGGATCATGTCGAGCGCCCGGCCCATGCCGATGATGCGCGGCAGGCGCACGGTGCCGCCGTCGATTAGCGGCACACCCCAACGGCGGCAGAACACGCCAAATATTGCATCCTCTTCGACGACCCGCAGATCACAACAAAGGGCCAGTTCCAGTCCGCCCGCCACGGCATGGCCGCTAATTGCGCCGATCAATGGTTTTGTAAACATCATCCGGCTGATGCCCATGGGGCCGTCGCCATCAGTCTCCAGGCGGTTGCGTCGTTCCGGATCGGCGAAGGCTTTCAAGTCCGCTCCCGCGCAAAACGTCCCGCCATGACCGAACAGAATGGCGACTTTAGCCGTCTCGTCGGCTTCGAAGGCGCGGAAAGCTGCGGCCAATTTTTCCGCCGTCGGTCGGTCGACGGCATTGCGCGCGTTGGGTCGGTCGATGCCGATTAGATTAACGGGGCCTTTGGTTTCGCGGGTTACGGACATTTTCGCAATCCTCTGCCTTGACTCGCTGGGTCTCTTGGCTTCAGTATCTACCGAACGGTCGATAAAATCAAAAAGGAAATGGGATCATGGCGAGACCGGCGAAAAAGACGGACGGGGTGGAAACCAAGGAACGGCTCTTGGAAGTGGCCGAGCGGCTGTTTGCGGAGAAGGGTTTTCACGGGGCGTCCTTGCGCGATATTGGTGGCGAAGTGGGGATTGCCAATGCTTCCCTGCTTTATCATTTCCCCTCCAAAGGCAAACTCTACGTGGCCGTGCTTGACCGAATTACCGACAGCCTGAGCGCTGTGGCCGATGAAGTGGAGCGCGCCGAGTTGGGCGATGTCGAGCGGTTCGAGCTATTCTACAACGCCTTTTACGACTGGGCCGAAGCTCACAAGGACTACATGCGCATCATCATGCGCGAAATGATGGACAACAAGGACCGGGTCGACCGTATTGAGAAATGGCATCTCACCGGTGTCATGGGGCGGATGACCAAGATCATCGCCGATGGGCAGGTCAAGGGGACCTTCCGGTCCTGTGATCCTGAAATGTTTCTCTATCAGGTGCTGGGGTCAGTAACCTATTTCCAGTTGGGCCTGCCGACGCTGGGGCGGGTCATGGCCTGGGACCGGGAGACTGCCGGCAAAGCTTTCCGTCAGGAAACGTTGGATCATTTAAGTCGGGCTCTGATTAAGAAAAGCGCGCTTAAAAAAGCTCATAAAAAACGCAAGTAGACGGCTGGGAGGCCGATTGTATGTCTTACGAAACGATCACCTTCGAGGTTTCGGCCGGTGTTGCCGAGATCACGCTTAACGACCCGGATGCGCTCAATGCATTATCAACCAGAATGATTGCCGAGTTGCGGCTGGCGTTTGACGAGGTGCGGGCCAATGATCAAATCCGGGCCGTGTTGCTGACCGGGGCGGGGCGCGCTTTTTCCAGCGGCGCTAATCTGGCGGAAGACGGCGGAGACCCCAATGATATTGATGTGAAAGCGGTTTTGGAGGAGCGCTACAATCCGCTGATTCGCGACATGCGCGATCTGGAAAAGCCCATTATTGGCGCGGTGCCCGGCATCGCCGCAGGGGCAGGTATGGGGGTTGCCCTTTCCTGCGACATCCTGTTGGCCGCCGAATCGGCCCAGTTCATCCAAATTTTCACCCGCATCGGCGTGATGCCCGATGCAGGCTGTACTTGGCTGTTGCCCCAGCGGGTCGGCTTGGCCCGCGCCAAGGCCATGGCGTTGTTGACCGATCCGGTCGATGGCAAAACCGCTGAAGCCTGGGGGATGGTTTGGCAATGTTTGCCCGATGGCCAATTGATGGCGGAAGCCCGCAAAATGGCCAAGCAGTTGGCCACCTGCGCCACCATGGCGTTGGGCAAAACCAAACGCGCGATTGATGCTGCCGTGACCAACAGCCTCGATGTCCAACTCGACCTTGAAGCTGATTGGCAGGGCGAGTTGGGCAAGAGCTATGATTTCAAAGAAGGGGTGATGGCGTTTCTCGAAAAACGCCCGGCTCAGTTCAAGGGGAAATGACCGCCATGTCGGAACTTCTGCGCATCGGCTGTTCGTCAGGGTTTTGGGGCGACAGCCAGTTGGCTGCGCCGCAACTGGTTCATCAGGGCAATATTGACTTTCTGGTTGCCGACTATCTGGCGGAGATCACGCTTTCGATCATGGCGCGGATGCGCGCCAAGTCGCCCGATCAGGGCTATGCGGTGGATTTCGTCACCGGCGTTATGGCTCCCTTGGCGAGCGAGATCAAACAGCGCGGCATTCGCGTTGTCACCAATGCGGGCGGCATGAACCCAAAAGCCTGCGCCGATGCCGTCCGTCAAGTAGCGGAAAACGCCGGAGTTAATTTGAAGGTTGCCGTGGTTGAAGGTGACGACCTGTTGGATCGGGCCGAAGAACTGCGTCCCGAAATCGTCGAAATGGGCAGCGGTAAGGCGATGCCTGAGCGGATGGTCAGCATCAATGCCTATCTCGGCGCCAAGCCGATCAAGGAAGCGCTCGACGCTGGGGCCGAGGTGGTGATTACCGGGCGCTGCACCGACAGCGCCTTGGTTTTGGGGCCGCTGATGCATCAGTTCGGCTGGGCGGAAGACGACTATGACAAGCTGGCTCAAGGCACGCTGGCCGGGCATCTGGTGGAATGCGGCGCACAGGCCACCGGTGGTCTGTTTACCGACTGGGAAACCGTTCCCGATTGGGAAATCATCGGCTACCCCATCGCCGAATGTCGAGCCGATGGAATTTTCACTATCACCAAGCCAGCCGATACGGGCGGCCTGGTGACACCCGCCACGGTGGCCGAGCAGACGGTCTATGAAATCGGCGATCCGGGGGCCTATCTGATGGCCGACCTGGTTTGCGACTTCACCCAGGTGACTTTGGAAAAAGACGGTCTCGACCGGGTCCGGGTCAGTGGGGCCAAAGGCCGTGCGCCGACGCCCTATTACAAGGTCAGCGGCACCTATGCCGAGGGTTTCCGGTCCATCCTCACCGTCATGTTGGGCGGTATCGATGCCGACAAAAAGGCTCGCCGGGTGGCCAAGGCCTTAATCAACCGGACGGCGGCCATGTTCAAGCAACTGGGTATTCCGCCTTATAGTGAAACCAGCATTGAGGTGATTGGAGCCGAAGACACTTATGGGGCTCAGGCCCGCAAGCCCGCCTCGCGCGACGTGGTTTTAAAAATCGCCGTAAGCCATCCACAAAAGGAGGCGCTCGACATCTTTTCCCGCGAAGTGACTTCGGCGGGAACCTCTATGGCCCCGGGACTGACCGGTCTATTTGGTGGTCGTCCTAAAGTTACGCCCGTGGTGCGCCACTTTCCTTTCCTGATGGAAAAAAACAAGGTCCCGGTTTTCTATGACCTGGGCGAAGGACCGGTGGTTGTCGACTGCACATCGGTTAAAGGCGAAACCGCCGGAACGTCCGACTTTCCGGTTTCCCACGAAACCTATACGCCGACCGGCGACACGGTGGAAGTGCCACTCATCCGGCTGGCCCATGGACGAAGCGGCGATAAGGGCAATGACGCCAACATCGGAATCATCGCCCGCAACCCGGCCTATCTGCCACTGTTGCGCGGCCAACTAACGGCGGATGCGGTGGAGCGCTATTTCGCCCACTTGCTCGAGGGTGGCGTGACGCGTCACGAATGGCCGGGTATCCATGCGCTCAATTTCGAGCTTCACGACGTGCTGGGCGGCGGCGGGGTGGCGTCTTTGCGCTACGACCCCCAGGGCAAGGCTTTCGCCCAGATGCTGCTCGATTTTCCCATCAAGGTTCCGGCTGTCTGGCTTGAAAAGGGCGGCCCATTGAAAGGGGGGAAATAACCATGGCGAAAATAACCAAAACCCTGATCGCTAACCGGGGTGAAATCGCGCTGCGCATCGTTCGCACGCTGGATGCTCTGAATATCGCATCGGTTGCCGTTTATCATCCGCTGGATGCCGAGGCGCCCTATGTAGAAGCGGCGGGCGAGGCGGTTGAAATCGAAGGAGACACCCCGGTTGGGGCCTACCTTCAGGGCGAGCGGATCATCGAAGCGGCTAAGCAAACCGGGGCCGATGCGATCCATCCCGGCTATGGGTTTCTCTCTGAAAACGCTGCGTTTGCCGAAGCGGTAGAGGCCGCGGGGCTGGTTTTCATCGGGCCCCGGGCCGAGACCATCCGCCTTATGGGCGACAAGATCACGGCGCGGACGTTTGCCGCCGAAAACGACGTCCCTTTGGCCCCTTCGGTCACCCTTGGAGGCGACCTCGCGGCCTTTTTAAAAGCGGCCAAGGAGATCGGCTTTCCATTGCTGATCAAGGCTTCGGCGGGCGGCGGCGGTAAGGGGATGCAGATTGTCGAAAAGGCCGATGAGCTTGAAACAAAGGTTTCCCTGGCTGCAAGCGAGGCCGAGCGGGCCTTCGGCGACGGTACCCTTTATGCCGAAAAGCTGGTTGGAAACCCGCGCCATATCGAGGTGCAGGTATTGGGCGATGGGCAAGGAAACGCCATTCATCTGGGCGAGCGAGAATGTTCGATTCAGCGCCGCTTTCAGAAAATTATCGAAGAAGCGCCCGTACCTTCGTTGCCCCCCAAAACCCGCATCGCCATCCATGAGACGGCGGTGGGGCTCGCCAAGGCGACTAAATACCGGGGAGCGGGAACTGTCGAGTTCATCCTCGGCAGCGATGGGGCGTTCTACTTTCTTGAGATGAATACCCGGCTTCAGGTTGAGCATCCGGTCACCGAAATGATTACCGGCATCGACCTAGTGGCCGAACAGATATCCATTGCCGAAACCGGCAAGCTTGATCGTGTTCAGGAAGACATCATCTTCGAGGGTCACGCCATTGAGGCGCGGCTCTATGCCGAAGATGCCGATAATGGATTTTTGCCTGCTACAGGCCCGCTGTTGGTGTTTAAACCACCGAAAGGTCTGGGAGTGCGGGTTGATGGCGGGGTTAAGGAAGGCGCGGAGGTTTCGTCTGCTTTCGATCCCATGCTGGCCAAGTTGATTGCCTATGGAACTGACCGGGAAACGGCCGTGGAAAGGCTGCGAGCGGCTTTGGAAGAAACGGTCTGCCTGGGCGTGACCACCAACATCGACTTTTTGGCCCGCCTTGCGACGCATCCAGCCTTTCTGGCGGGCGAGTACGACACCGGCTTTATTGCAAAGTACGATAGCGACTTGAAGCCCGAGGCTATGAACAAGGTGGATCTGGAAATCCTTTTGGCAATCGCGTGCTTGAGCGGAAAAGGCCCTTTTGCTCCGCCACCACCTGCACCTGAACCCTACGCCTCCATGGGCGAGTGGAGGAATTGATGATGAATCGGATTTTTGAGATCGACGGCGAGCGCTACGACGTATCGTCCATTGTCGACGGAGAAATCTCCAAAAGAGGTGATGGCGCTTGCTGGTTCTATAACAACGAGGGCAGTCATTTCGTCTGGATGGTCCGTGACGGCGACCGGATTTTTGTGCGGATGAACGGGCGGACCTATCAGATTGACGAGATCGATCCGCGCAGCATGGCGACCGACGGCGCAGCGGCAGAAGACACCGCCAAGGCTCCCATGCCGGGTACGGTGATTTCCATCGAGGCCGCGCCGGGCCAGGAAGTGCGCAACGGCGAAATATTGCTGACCATCGAGTCAATGAAGCTGCAAACACAAATCACCGCTTGGCGGGATGGTGTGGTCGATGAGATTCACCTTGCCGAAGGCGATGAGTTTGACCGAGGCGCGTCCTTAGTCAGCCTGAAAGGGGAGGAAGAGTGATGGAACGTATTCGCTCCCATATCGACACCAAGGGCAAGACGTTTAAGGCCTACGCCGACCATAACGCCCAGGTGCTTGCCGAGTTTCACCAAAAGCAAAAAGCTTCGCGATTTGACCGCCCCGAGCGCGATCTGGACCGGTTGGCCAAGCAAAATAAGCTGTTCGTTCGCGAGCGTCTCAACCTGTTGCTCGATCCTGGCACGCCGTTTCTCGAATTGTCGTCTTTGGCGGCCAACCAAGCCTATGATGGCGAGGTGCCGGGTGCGGCCATGGTCAATGGGATCGGCATCGTTTCGGGACGTGAAGTTCTGGTCATGGCGTCCGACAGTTCGGTCAAGGGCGGCGCGCTCTATCCGCTTTCCGTCACCAAGTCGGTCCGGGCGCTCGATATCGCTATCGAAAACCGCCTGCCGGTGGTTCACCTGACCGACAGCGCCGGGGCCTTCCTGCCCCTACAGGCTGAAATTTTCCCCGATAAATACGATGGCGGCCGGGTGTTCCGCAATCAAGCCATTCTCTCCAAGATGGGCGTGCCCCAGGTGGCCGTGGTCTTGGGCCATGGCACGGCGGGCGGGGCCTATATTCCGGCGCTTTCCGACTATGCGGTGATCGTCCGCGGCACCGGTGGGATTTTCCTCGGTGGCCCGCCCCTGGTCAAGGCGGCGACCGGCGAAGACGTCACTGCCGACGAGTTGGGTGGTTGCGATGTCCATACCCAGATCAGCGGTACGGCGGATTACCCCGCCGAAAACGAAGCCGAAGGTATCGCCAAGGCCCGCGAACTCGTTGCCCTCTTGCCCAAAGCCGAAAAGACGGTGATCGACTGGGAGGAACCGGAAGACCCTTTTTACGACGCAGAAGAGCTTTATGGGATCATCCCCGACGACATCAAAAAGCAGTTCGACATGCGCGAGGTCATCGCCCGCATTGTCGATGGTTCGCGCTTCCACGAATACCAACCGGCCTACGGGACGACGCTGGTTTGCGGCTATGCCCGCATCTGGGGCTACAAGGTCGGAATCCTCGGCAACAACGGCGTGTTGTTCAATGACAGCGCCAAGAAGGCCGCCCACTTCATGCAGCTTTGCGACCGCGACAAGGTGCCGCTGGTTTTCCTGCAAAACATCACCGGTTTCATGATCGGCAAGGACTATGAGCGCGAAGGCATCACCAAGGATGGGGCCAAGATGATCATGGTCCAGGCCGGCGTCGATGTGCCCAAGTTTACCGTGCTGGTTAATGGTTCTTTCGGGGCGGGCAACTACGGCATGGCGGGCCGCGCTTGGGACCCCCGCTTCCTGTTCACTTGGCCCAACTCGCAAATCTCGGTGATGGGGGCCGAGCAGGCGGCCAAAACGCTGACCATGCTGAAAGTTGCTCAACTCGCCAAGCAGGGCAAGCAACTGAGCCAAGAAGAAATCGCCGCCATCCAGACGCCAATTTTTGAAGAGTACAGCCGTCAGAGCAGCGCCTACTTCGCCACGTCGGAACTGTGGGACGACGGGATCATCGATCCGGTCGATACCCGCAACGCGTTGGGCATTTCCATTTCCGCCAGCCTGAATGCGCCCATCGAGCGCCAGCCCGGCGGGATTATGAGATTTTAGATAGTGAAGCCCGAGCCGGTGAATACACCGGCGACGACGGTTCACGGCAACGAATAAGACCCTTATGGGAGATTTTAAAATATGACCGAAGGTGCTTTAGGGGCGCTCCCCACCTACGAACTGACGCCCGAATACCGCGAAGTTTTAGATGCTTCCGACCGCTTCGCCCGCGAACAGCTCTATCCGCTCCAGCAGAAGATGGACGACGAGGAGTGGTGGCCCGAGGACGTGTTCAAAAAAATGGCCGAGGTCGGCTATATGGGCGTCACCGTGCCCGAGGAATACGGCGGGGCGGGCATGGACTATTTCGCCAGCGCGCTGATCCTCCAGTCGGTCAGCAAATGGAACCCGGCGGTCGGCTTGAGCTACGGGGCGCACGACAATCTCTGTGTGAACAACATCCTGCGCAACGCCAGCGAGGAAATGCGCCGCAAGTATCTTCCCGGTCTTTGCGACGGAACGCTAACCGGCGCGCTGGGTCTCACTGAGCCGGGGGCGGGGTCGGACGCGCTCGGTTCCATGAAGACCACCGCCAAGCGCGACGGCGATCATTACGTATTGAACGGCTCGAAAATTTTCATCACCAACGGCCCGGTCGCCGACGTCTTGCTGGTCTATGCCAAGACCGCGCCAGAGCTGGGCCCCAAAGGCATCTCGGCCTTCATCGTCGAGAAGGACTTCCCCGGATTTTCGGTGGCCCAGAAGCTGATCAAGATGGGCTATCGCGGCAGCCCGACCGGCGAGTTGGTGTTCGACGATTGTCGGGTGCCGGTGGAAAACCGGGTCGGCGAAGAAAACAAGGGTGTGGCCGTGGTGATGTCCGGCCTCGATCTGGAACGCACCATCTATGCGGTGAGTTCGGTCGGCATGGCCGAGCGGGCCTTAGAACTGGCTGTGGATTACGCCAAGACCCGCCAGCAGTTCGGCAAACCCATCGCGGCTTTTCAGATGATCCAGGCCAAGCTGGCCGAGATGTATATGACACTTGAAGCCATGCGCGCCTATGCCTACCGGGTGGCGGCGGCATGCAACGACCTGGAACAAGGCGGCGGCGGTCGCGGCGAAGTCCATAAACTCTCGGCGGCGGCCATTCTGTTCTGCGCCGAAGGGGCCAAAAAAATCATCGACGACGCGGTGCAGATCCACGGCGGCACCGGCTTCATGTGGGAGAGCGAAGTCAACCGCCTCTACCGGGCGGCCAAGCTGGCCGAAATCGGCGCGGGGACGAATGAAGTGCGGAAAATTATCATTGCCGAGGAATTGCTGAGGGGGTGAGGGGTGAAAAGACCGTCGTGCCAGCGAACGCGGGTACCCACAATGGGCCGACGGAAGTTGAAGCCGTGGATACGCGGGACAAGCCCGCGCATGATGAAGGCGAATATTTCTTCCGTCATTCCAGAAGTTGTATGGGGTGAAGTATCTCTAGATTCCGGGTTCCGCTCCGCGGCCCCGGAATGACGGGGAATCTCAAGATCGGCGATACTGTCTGAATTTAAGAAGTGCTTTATTGAAGCTGGTACTCCGCCACCAAGGCCGAGGCGGGAATATCCAAGCCAGCATGTAGTTTGCGGATCATTGCAAGAGACAGGCCGCGCTTCCGGTTGAGAACTTCAGCGACTCGGTTTCGGCCACCGATCATCGGTTGCAAGTCTTTCCTATCAAGTCCCCGTTGTTCCATGACGAACTTGATAAGTTCGATGGGGTCGGGGCCTTCAATTGGATAATGGACACGCTCGTAGGCTTCGACGAGTGTCACAAGAACATCGAGGCGATCGCCTTCCGGGGTGCCCGCTTGGGCGGTCATCAGACCGTCGATTTCAGCCAAAGCGGCTTCATAATCGGCGTTGTTCCGAATGGGATTGACGTTGACCATTTTAAACCTCCTCGATATCGACCGAATCATATTCCGCATGGGTTCCGACAAAGCGGATGTAGACGATCCGGTAAGGATAATTGATGTAGGCGACCAGCCGATATTTGTTTCCGGCGATATTGAAGATCACCCGGTCTCCAACAAAACTCGCACTTCGAAATTGCGCCTTCACATCTCCGGGAGTTTTCCAGTCGGCTTTGGCCGTGACGGCAAACCATGCCTTTAAGGGCTGTTCGCTATCCTGCCGGTTTGACCGTTCCCAATGGGCGCGAAGTGTTCTAAGCGCGATAATCCTCATGAATACAGTATAGATGATCCCAAAATGGGATCAAGGGAAAAGTCCCGAAATGGGACCAAAAAATGCGACTTGGCTTAAAACCGTCGTGCCCGCGAACGGCGCAGTGGATTGCGCTCATTGGCTCATTAATATGTACATTATATTGTACATATGCCGTCTAGCTGGAGGTTCCCATGGAAGCCATCACATATACCGAGTTTCGCAAGTCGTTGAAGGGCTGCATGGACGATGTGCAGACTTCGCCCAACAACGCGGCGCGGTTGTTGGCGTCGATTGGGCAGGCCGAGGCCGGTCAAGGGGATCGGCAAGCCTGAACCGCTGAAAGGCAATCTTAAAGGCTGGTGGTCGCGGCGGATCACCGGCCAGCACCGCCTCGTGTACCGCATTCAGGGGAAAGGCGATGGTCGGCAAGTGGAAATCGTCCAGTGCCGGTTTCATTACTGACGAGGTGCGAGTGTACCCCCTCCGGCTCCCCCTAGAAGGGGGAGGGGGCGTTTCTTGACTTTTTGGATATAATAGGATATAAGTCCTTTTTACTTGAGGTCATCGCCACGGTGCAAGCCCATTGGTTTCATTGGCTTTTCAGTGAAAATGATAAAAAATGATAAGGATTTTTCACACTACACGACGCTCTATCTGAGAGGATGAGAATCTGTTGGACTGGCCGATTCTATTTTTGCCGAATGGAGTCGCCCGATGGACCGCCAAATTCTCACCGCTCTCGAAGATAGGCTATCGCCTCA